>Ga0123342_1004164_pt1 | contig 22409 bp, 11 predicted proteins | sample Turbeawhitnodule_FD_89960 | JGI IMG/M metagenome (GOLD analysis project Ga0123342, IMG submission 89960) | Root nodule microbial communities of legume samples collected from Mexico - Turtle bean Mexico white nodule | ecosystem: Host-associated > Plants > Roots > Nodule | place: Mexico: Nepantla... | reverse complement strand
TATATATATATATATATATATATATATATATATATATATATATATATATATATATATATATATATATATATATATATATTAGGGTAGATTGCCTAACATAGGTAGCCATGAGTAGGGTAGCATTATATGGAAGAATCAATCAAGCAACCCACCAATGAGACAGCAACTTACCTTTTGAATTTCATATGTATAAAATTTTGGAAGCCATCATTTCGTCTTTTATTCCTTCATAATTCATTATTAACAAATTTTTTTAACCTGGTTTAAATCTGCAAGCTATTGTAAGTGGTGACTATCACACGTCACACTATTGGTTAAATCCTATTAGCTTGTGATTATTGTCAATATATAGAGGATTTTTCATTTTATATGGAAGCACCAAAAAGTGAAATCAAAATTCCTTGTAACACTGTTTTCAATTCTACTCGGTGTTGTTTTCACCGGGACAAAATATGCAAATGATGTAGTTAATAACGATATTTGAGACGACATTGTCGTAAAAGAAAATTGTCATCGCATTTTAGTTATAAAATCATTTTTTTTTAACAATGATTACAAAGATCATTCATCATTAAAAATTAAATGTTGAGAAGAAATGATGGTTATTGGAAAATTATTATTAAAAGTCATTAAAAATAAGATAATTATAAGTTTCAATAGTTATGAGTGTGGCTGCTGGTACTATTCTATAAGCTGGTCTTATAGATGTTGAAATCAGGTAATATATTATTACTTTCACTAATATATTAATTAATCATATTATTAGTTATAAATTTAATTTTAAATATTGTAATATTTATAACTATTAAACTTAGAAGTAATAAAATTTATAAAGACAACGTGAGCTAAATATTTTGTTGACATGTATAGAGTATATGAAATACTAGTATAATTTTTTTTTTTTATATTTGGATTTTTGTTTTGTTTTGAAACTTTATTTAAATTTAATAATTATATTTATATACATTTATATTTGTGAATTGATTTTTCTTATAACAGCTTAGATTTGTAATTCATTATGTCAATATATATATATATGTTTGAGATGGAATATATTGTTTTTAGGTTTGATTATTTTTTTTGAAAAATAATATTTTTTTTAAAAACTACTTTTAATGACATGAACACAAAATTGTTGTTTTGAGGATTTTAACAACTATTCATACATAATCATTATCGTTTTGAATACTTTTAACGACAATTTATCAAGAATCGTTTTAATTTTTAATTTTTTAATTTATATATTAATGACAATTTTCAATGTGTTGTTATTATTAAATTCATTTATGATAATGATTTTTTTTATAAAATTATTGTTAAATCACTCATTTATAATGATAATAATCGTTGTTGATCGGTTAAATTTATGAACACATTATTAATAATGAATTATGTTTTTAAAAGTCACTTTTAATCATTTTTAAAAGTAATTTTTAATCATTATTAAAAGTCATCGGTACATTATTATTTCAGACAAAAGATTTGACAAGTTTCGGTCTTAGAACATTTAGTGTAGTCATGAATAAGTATATTTCTAACCAAAATGTGAACATGTCTTTGTTTCTCATGTCTCCTCTGATATATACAAAAATCCTCTCCCCTATATTCTCTGCAGCTGCCCCTGTTGTCAGCCTTGTTCAATAATAAATGTCATTATCCATTTACAACTAACGACCCAAAATCCCCCAATCTGCGCTAATACGGTATTGAATGGCCTTAAAAGAGGAGATCGACATGTGATCTGTTTATACATTACATTGGGCTCAACCCATGACGCTGCAACCCCCTAACCTTGGGCATGAGCCAACGATGCTAATTGTCTTTACATTAGACTCTGCCACTAATCGATTTGATATATCTCATTAACATAAACACTCCTGATTTATCCCTTCAGATGATCCATTGTCCGCTCGCCTAAAATCACCTGCCACCCACGTGTCACCACTCCATTGGCTATGCTCCAACTTTGGCGGTTCCTCTTTTTTTCCCCAACGTTCTCGCTTCCCACCTTTACTATCCATTCACCCCCTCTATCCTATTCAACTTCTTTTACCACCACACTCCTACACTACCCCTCTTGAACTGCTCATTGCACCTTTGTGAACATGATAAACACGCTCTAAGGTACACTTTCGTGCTTTTCTTTTGTCGTTTTTCCTTGCCTCTACCTTGTGTTATTACTTGTTTTGTGTTCCCATGGATTACTATTCCATGTATCCATGGGCGAAACTTGACATCCTTCAAGAAGTTTCCATTTCCTCTTCCACACAAAAAATTCAAACACTTCGTCACGCTCAAGCACTTAGTCCCACTGGTTTTGATAAGGATGTTGTTGTTGTACCTTGCAAACCCGAGGAACCAATATGTAAAAATTGTATAGACAAACCTCCATTTTGCTTTTTTTACGAAACTTTATTTATCAGGCTCGGTGTCCGACTTCCCTTATCCCCTTTTGAAAAATAGATCTTGAATACTATGAATGTTGCCCCCGCCCAACTTCACCATAATAGTTGGGCTTTTGTGCGAGCTTTCTATATTTTATGCGACTAGTTCGATTTTGTTTTGACCTCCAATATGTTTTTCTATTTCTTTTAATTTAAAATGTCGAAACGAACTTCTTGGGCTTCTACGAGTGGGATCAAAGGCTGAGGCATGTTGACTCTTTTCCAATCTTCCAACAAGACTTTTAAAGGAAAATTTATAAAAATTAAAAAATCCGACCAAAACCCTGATTTATTAGAAGGATTCCCCTTGTACTGGTTGTTCCATCCTCAATTCCAACCCTCACGATCTACTGACGAACTAGAAAGTGGTGAGTTAAATAACTGCAAAAAAACTCAATGACTTGGGGATTTTATTTGAAACTCCAATTCTTTTAAAGCTCGAATAATAACTCAGTGAACTTAAAGTCTATAGTGGTACATTTCTTCTACTACACTTATTGCTTTTCTTATGTTACCTTTGTACTTATCTATCTTCCACTATCAGAAAACACCATGTTGCTAACCAAAGCTGAGATGACCCAACGAACCAGAAACACTCAAACAAACCCCCAGTGAATGCAGACTCAAAAAAAAAAACTACCATGCCACTGAAGCCACTAAACAGATAATGCCTTCCAACCAACACAATTGACTTAGAGGAAAACTCATCCTAACACCACAACTCGTCCGCCACCCGATCAAGCAAAAAGAGGGACTTTATCCCAAATGTTGAAACTGACAAATCATCATGGCCCGAAATCCTATTGGCATTCAATCGTATGATGCAAAAGAAAATTAAACAAGATGCTAAAGAAATGCAAAAAATCCGTGAGGAGCTCAAAGATGCCTACTTCAAAAATGCCCAACTGGAGAATAAACTGACTGAGATGACTCCAAGCCATATCATCCACATATACCTCCACATTCCTATCTATCATCTTTTTCACGATCCAATCCATTAAATGTTGGTATGTAACTCCAGCGTTTTTTAATCCAAAAGGCATCACAATATAGTAAAAATTCGCCAAACTTCCTTTAAACGTCGTTTTTTCTTCATCTTTTGGATGCATTATTATTTGGTTATATCCTGAATATCCGTCCACAAAACTTAACAACTCACATCCTGACACTCCATCAACCAACAAATCAATATTCGATAAAGGATAAGAGTGATGCTTTTCAGTTTGAGGCGCATGATGATTTTATCTGTGCCCCACGGTGACGCCAAAATGTTTTAGACAAAAGACTTACCGAGTTTCGATCTTAGAACATCCAATGTAGTTAAGAATAAATGTATTCTTAACCAAAATGTGAACCTGTCTTTGTTTCTCGTGTCTCCTCTAATATATACAAAAATCTTCTCTCTTACATTCTCTGCATCTGCCCCTGTTGTCAGTCTTGTTCAATGATAAATATCATTACCCATTTACAAGTGACGACCCAAAATCCCCTTATCCGCACTAATATGGTATTGAATAACCTTAAAAAAGAAAATCGACATACAATCTGTTTATACATTACATCATTACATTGGATTCGGGTATATTACATACAACTATATTATATTTAAGATGTTGTTGAAAGCTTCCTTTAAATAAAAAAAATTAAAAGATTTAGATTTTTTCTAACAACAGAATTTAAAATTTAAAGCATTTTATGTGATTATATAGTATTGTTTTAGAGAATTTGGAGTTTTTTTTTAATAATGTTTGAAGAATGAAGAATGAATAATGCAGAGTCGTCGTGGCCTCCACTTATTGAGTATTTCATTGGACGTTCCGTGCTCGAAATCCACAAAAAGAGTAAAGAAAAGCTTGAAGCATGAAAAGAGTGACGCAAATTTGAACCAACCAATGGGCTAGAAGGGGTGAGAGTGATGGGTTGGGTATGGTTTTTGGCTTGGTGCTATCATGAACCATGATTCACCCTCTGCTCCTCACTGCCTAATCACAAAACGGGTCCCCCCCTCTTTCTTTCTCTACCATGCCACTTTAGTAATATTACTTACTACTACTCATTTTTCACTACTTTCAACTCAACAACGTTGAAATCGGAAATCATATCTGTGAACTAAGATAACTTTAACTTTTATTTTGGCGATTAATTTTCATTTGAAAAGAGAGAAAAATATTTAAGAAACAAAGAGAGTGGAGGGTGGGTCTTATTGTCATTAAAAACGTTAGTAATTGTAAAAGATATATGGGTGGGAGTTAAGTGACGTAGATGGAGTCAGAGAATTGAATATATGAACAGTGTTGAAAAAATAAAGTTGGAAATGAAGTGAAGTGGGACCCGTTATTATTAGGTTGACGTAGGAGAATGGTAAAGTATATTTATATATGATTTGACGGTCGACTACAAATTAACTCTACACACCCTCCGTGAACTCCCCACTACCGTTTCTGTACTCATTTTTAAACGCACCAATCGCTGCACTTTAATTTCTACTCACTGGGAATGCACAAAAATTAATTCTTCTAAAATCTAATTCAAAATTAAAGGAACCATAATTTGTCTTTTAAAATCTATTTTCGTTCCCACATATACCATGAATTTCAAGTTCATTAAGATAAATTATATGCTTAACTTATTTAATTATTGACTAAAAATTTAAATTAAAAAATAAGATTTGATTAAGTATAGTAAGAAACTCTTGTTATATAATAATAATATAGACCGTGAATGGCATGGTATGAATTGTTAAGTATTATTGACTTTTAGTCTTAAATAAGTGTTATAAAACTTAAATTTAACTACCAGAATTAAATTTAGCAATCAACTTCACTAGTTTCTCACTTTTTGTTTTAGAGATAACAACAACTAACCTTAACGTCGGTTAAAAATTGGGATTAAAATAATTTGTAATTCGTATGCATCTCAACAACAATAACATGTAATAATGTTTGTGTACCATAATTGGTTAGGAATTAGGCCGGACAAACCGGATTTACATACCAACTCAGAGGTTTATTAGAATCCGTTCAGAATGCGCTATTGATATAATATTTTTGATTACATTATAAATATTTTTTAATTATATCCCATGAATGTTATATTTTATTTATTTAATGTTTTTTATTATATTATATAAATATTCTGATTATATTATTTATATTCAAATTTTATGAAAAATTACTATAATATGATACATTAATGTATAGAGGAATCAAAGTAAAAAATCAAAGTAAATGGAAGCTTATTAATAAACAACTATCCATGAGGAATACCTCAATGCATCTTAGCAATATATTTCACTATATATATATATCATATTTTGTGTTCTTACTGACTTGAGCATCAGACTGTAATCGTAGGTAGAACCCTCTTGTCCCCAGAAGATCGATTACCAAAGCCTAAAGACAATTACTAACACTTCATCCAATTGATCGACCAAGCACAAGGGAAATCGAGAACAATTTATATGTATTTCGACCGATTTCGAACTGGGGAGAACAGTTTGTAAAAAAAAGAAGAAAAAGTTAAATCACGAATGAATTTGAAAGTGGTAAAAAAAATGTTAAATTTTTTTTTCATAAAAAACATAAACAATCACTTGTATAATTCTAAGGGATAATTTAAACGTCATTATTACGAGCAAAATAACACAGTCAAATGTACCGGAGCTCAATTACTTAATCAGATGGCTTTAGAAAACATTAATAAATAAACTCAAGTGCGTTTAATGTCCACAATTTAGGACAATTCTGTTTTCGTTTTACTTATTTGAAGTTCTTAAGAGCTAATAACTACTACAGATTTTTATATCATTAGAAGTAATAATCAAACTTTTTAAACTTTTAATGTAAAATATATACAATTTGTAATCTAGTAATGATTTATTACGTACATTAAAATTTATTTCAATACCTAATAATCGTTCAAAATATTGTTTCTTATTGAATAAATTCTCATGAGAATATCAAAATACTCAGTACATTTATAAATTAATTGTTAAAACTGCAGACAAGTCTTTTAGTTTAAAAGTTATTTATTAATTCTTAATTAAATTACAACAAAAATATTTACAAACTAATGGTGAAAACGAATATACTAAAATAAATGAATTTCACAAAAATAAAAAATTAATTAAGGATTCTTATAAATGAATAAAATTCAAGAAATAATTTCTGTATTTCTTCAAAATATAATTATTTATTTACTTAATAAGACTTATTTATAAAGGCAGTTAACGGTAAAATATATTAAAGAGTTATAAAAACTTACTATTTTTTATAAATAAATTATCAGAATTTATTTTAGAAGTTCTGTTAGATATTCCATCAACTAGATATTAAGACATTCCATTGTATATAAATAAGTGCAAACCTCACCTCATGAGCCGGTTTTGTGGAGTTGAATTAAACTTAAAATTCACTTTTATAATATGGCATATAGCCATTTCAAGTCTATCTTAGTGAATATTTTTTGGATTTATCAGACCATCTACTTAGGACCATTATCGAACCACCCATAATATTTATCCTAATTTCTTAATTCTATCATAAACTGAAATTTAAACTGTTATGAAAATATTTGTTATAAAATTAGTAGCTAACAGTCCTCTAAATAATAATACAATGAAATTTGATTTATAAACTTTTAGTTTTTCAACTTGGTATAACTCATTAGATATATGTAATAAAATTCAACATATTGGTGGAGGAATCTTCCATTATGTTTTGCCCTCTTTCCTCGTGCGAGGTCATGATAAATTTACATCATAACCAACCTCATTAGTAATTATTTCTGTAAACTTAAAACGAAGTACACTTTTTAACAACGAATACGCATCAATTTTGATTTTTATGTATTTAATTTGGATTAAGACGTGATATAGGCATGGAGGCATTTTGTAATTGAAGTCTCGTGAGTGGTTCCATGTATGATGTGAGCATGGTATTATACTTTATATTTTGCCTTTGATCCAGTGATGCTGAGTGAGTTGAGAGTGAAAGATTGAGATAGCCGATAGCAAATTCCACACACAAAACACCACCTTAGCTTTGTTTTGTCACAAACACATCAAACTCAAACCATGTTACTGCCACTGCTGAGAGAGAAGAGAGTGCAGTGTGGTGGTTTTGTTAAAACCATGGATCCTTTTCTCCTGAAACCAACACATCCTAAAAAGTAAAATAAAAGAAAAGAAATAACATCGATTCTCAAACACACGCGTCTTTATAAGAAGACACCAACGAGTTATACATCCTACTACCACTACCACCACACAACGCTTATGATTTCTGAATTCTGAATTTTCCCTTCTCTTGTGTCTTATGCTTCTCTCTTTCGCAGTACTGCACTGTCTGCAACTCCATGCCAATTTTTCAGGGCTCATGATGGACGCCTGAACTAGTGGGAAAATAAAGAGGGAGAAAGGGCACAGTGAAAAAAGATAACCCCACTAGGCATAAAAGGGAGAGGAGAGGAAAAGAGAGGGGCTTTATGGATTACGTATGAATTATCATCATCACAACCGTAGCTTTTAAGTTTTTATCTTTTACATCTTGGTGGTGAAATGGGATTTTAGGGACCAGTTGTGTGGGTTTTACCTTAGGGGTGATTGCTCTTTTACTCGTAAGGCACTAATAATTTGAGGTGAAACAGAAGTGAGAGACACAAATGTAGAGAAATTGAAAGGGAGAAATAAAGGTAGCCAAAAGAAGGAACAAAAATACAAACCCTTCTTTGTTCTGCTGTCTGATGCATGCACGTCTGGTCCTTTGATCATGACCACTGAGGGTCTCTTCGCATGTCGTTTTAGAGCCCCATCGTGATTCTATTCTCAGAAACAGGAGAACCGAGGGCGAGAAAGCCGGGGAAAAAGTCATCTTTCTTTCATTCTTTTTCCTTTTTCTTAAACAAAATAAAACAACTCCTATTTTCTACCTGTTTCTCCACTTTTCTCACTGGTTTTTGATTGGGGGGTCACAGAGGGAGAGGTTTCTACTCATGGAAACTTGTTTGCAATTTGCAGTTTTTCCCTTTTCTTCGTCTAAGCCTTCACAGAATTTATAGCCTCACAGAGCTTGCTTGTGTTGGTGTTGCCACTTCAAACTGATGGCCGCGTTTGGTTGGCCAACCTTGTCCTTTCAGGTGATTCCTGTACACACACAAACACAAGCACTGTTATGATATGAACACTACTCAAACAACTTAACAAGGTTCTAAACTTGTGGCATATTCTGTGTCTTGGTTTCAGGAAACATAAAAGCAAGCTAAGGTGATTGGTGACTGAGTGAATTAGTAAGTGAGAGAAACAAAACAGGGGTCGAATGGCAGATTCTGGTTCTTCAGAAAAGTACAAGAAATCCGTTTCATCATCTTTCTTCGGTTCTCCGAGGTTGTTCACCAATTTCACTCCCAAAGGTTTTCATGAAACCGAAACCATGATGAGCCCTACCTCCATACTCGACAGCAAGCCTTTCTCCGGTTTCAAGAACCCTTTTTGGTCCGAAACAAACAGCCCCAGAACCCCAGGGAGTGAACACAAGCGTCACTGGGACAGATTGGATTCCAAAGGTGTTGGTCTTGGCCTTGTTGACGCTCTTGTCGACGAAGACAAACACAGTGAAGTGAGTTCGAAACATGAGAGCCGAATGGTTGTGTTTGGATCTCAGCTTAAGATTCAGATTCCTCCGCTGTCTCCAACTGAATCATCCAAATTCGTAGCTGAGAAGGGAAATTATTCACCTGGGAGTTTGTGTATGGGAAAATCTGCATCCGGGGGTGCTAATTCTCCGCGAGTTTTTATGGGGTGTCTCTCTGCAAGCGAAATGGAACTCTCTGAGGACTACACTCGTGTGATTTCCCACGGGCCAAACCCGAGAACCACTCACATATTCGATAATTGCATCATTGAGAGTAGCTGCTTCGAACTTGGGTGCTCTGCTAAGGAAGATGGGTGTTTCCCTCATCGCACCAGTTATCACTCTCGAAGCTTTTTGAGTGTCTGCTTTCACTGCAAAAGAAACCTTGGAGAGGGTAAAGACATCTACATGTACAGGTAATGCTTATTCTTTATCCCCATAAAAATACTTATCCAGTTCTTGGTTCTTGAAATAGGAATTTAATTGGCATGTTCGATTTGAGATGTGAATTGACAGCAAATTTTACTCATTTTTATAGACTAGATGAACCCTCGACTGAAATAATTTTGTCTGCCTCGGATAAGTTATAGTGAACAGATTATTGTGAGCTATGAAAAATCTGGAAAATTACTATGAAAAACAAAGTATTTTTTGTAGTGTTATTCTTTTTTTATGTAGTTTTATATGGCTTGATCAAGATTGAAATAAAAAACGAAGGAGTTCTACTGCGAGCATATTTGTCAGAACTTATGTGGCTCTAGGCTCTAACAGGAATAGCTGACACCGGATTCAAGTGGTCTTTATTTAAAGAAAGGAAAAAAGCTGATTTTGCTCATTTGTGTACTGCAAAGTTGCTTTAATATCTGATCATCAAACGGTACTACATCTTGAATATATTTCTGCAGGAAATTAAATTGATGTCATAATGAATGGGGCTGGCCTATATCTGCCTAATTTCATTTTGTCCTCTTCGTATCTTTGAGCTATTATCTTAATTCTCAATGGTAAATAACCATTTCCACCCGGCTTCTTAAAACAACAAAGGCTAGGAAAATTATGAGTTCAAATAATGTAACTTTATTTTCTATTTTGGTCAAGCACAGTTAGTTGTTGCCTACTGTTTTTACTTTAGGATATCAGAAAAAACTGGCTTTGGACAAGAGTGAAAGTATGATCTGCTAATTTGTATTGAATGAACACAAAAGATCTTGAATGAAGTTGGTAATGTTGCAATGCAGGGGTGAGAGAGCATTTTGCAGCAATGAATGCCGGTACCAAGGGATGGTCTTGGAGGAAGAGATGAGCAAATTAGAAGGCAGTGACATTTACGGGCCATAGTTTGATTCCTTTAGCCTCCAACGCCCAGAGCCATTCGATCTTGAGTTGAAAGGGCTTAGAATAATAATACCTTGATTTTTATTTTTCTAGGACAAAAGATAGTCCTTGAAAATCTGGATCACTGTACCTGGTTTTTGTATTTCTGCTTATCCGTTATCATGACCCTCTCTGAGATAGCAATGTAGAAGTAGAGAGGGGAATTGTAGGCAGAGATAATACTGTTGTAGAGGTGATTATATTGAAATGATGAATGAATTAGGGGATTGCTGTTGGGTTGGCCACAGTTTTGTAATGATACAAGGGTGTGACTTAATCTTGCATATTATCTTTGTTTATTGTTATATAATATAAAGTATTGGAAAGTGATAATGATAATACTATAATGACGCGAATAGGAGCAATGACATCATTTGTTGTAGATTCTCTTCTCTTTTCATATGGTTTGATTGTTTGTGCTTTTAGCATATTTACAGTACATGATGATCGGAGACGTTGTACTGAGCATTTAGATAATCCGTTGGTGGATTTGTAAAGTTTGAGGGAGTGGAGCACATGGTGTAAGGTTTAGGAGGGAACAGTTTTCTGACTTGGTCAGAGGAATGATTCTGTGGCGTTATATTAAGAACAACATTTGTGGCAAAACAAAGATGATAGTAAAACTAATGAGTAAACTCATAACGTAGTTACCCTTCTTTCTTTATTCATTTACTTTGGGATAAACCCAACCACGTCTCTGTCAATATTTCTTTTTCTTATTTTTGGAAACTTCCAATTTCCTTTTTCGTGCATGCTTGAAGCTGGATTTGGTAAGACACACACATATTTCTGCTCCCAGTAAACTTTTATTATTTCCTTATCCTTAACTTAAATACTATTTTTTATCTTGCAAAATTTAAGTTCCTCTAAGATAATTCTGTAAGAAGATTGATACGTTTTTTGTTTTTACAAAACCAAAATTGTTAAACTCTATTACCTAAATATGAGTTATGTGGCAAACATATTCAATAAATTTTTGTCAAAATACAGAATGAAAATGCTTTAATTGTGAATCTCTATTTTTTTCAAGGCAGATTAGTAAAACATATTCCTATTGTATTTTTAGATGTGTTTTCACTCTTCACAATATACGCTTTAACACAGTTTTGTTACGAATAAAACGATACAAAAAAAATGTTCTAAAGGCCCAACACAACCTTTATAGGACTTTGAACTTCAGTGTAAATGTAAAAGGGACAATTTCTTCCTGTACCTCCATCATGCACCTCCATATTCTACTTGAAATGACAATTTTGTCTTTTCTCATTTTTTTATGACACCTTCCCTTTTTTAATTAGATATATTTCGAACTTTAAAATTTGTAGTACAAAATAATATTTCAAATTCTATAATTTGAAAGATATTTTTTTGGGTTTGAAAATACACTTTCAACTTTAAAATACGAAATATAATTTTGTATTCTAAATTTTGAAAATACCTTCAAAATTATAAAATTTATAATATAAAATTGTATTCCAAATTTTAAAATTCAAAATATATTTATTGGGTTCATTCTAAATTTCATAATGCAAAATTGTGTTTTAAATTTTAGAGTTTAAAACTCTAAATTTTGGAAAACAATTTTCTATTATGAATCTTAGAATTTAGAAATATGTAATTCGAAAATGAAGAAAAAAAAAATTCTTACTAAAGGGTAATTTTGAAATTTCCACAGGAAGAAACTATGCAGTGGAGGAAGAAATTGACCTTAAAAAGTAAGTCCATCTTGATTCACCACCACATCATCATTCATTCACACCTCACGCACCAGACTCTATCTTTATACACCACCACATCGATAACATGCTTCAAATTTGAACTCCCTAATTAATTTAATTACACCAGTAAATATTCCCATAAAATAAAATGACTTGCGTTTATATTTTCTCTCTATTACCATTTCTACCCTCCAAATTTTCCAACTTTTATCCCTCACTTACACGCCGCACGCCAATCGTCTCTCGTACTCCGCAATTGCGCCGGAGAAAGCGACGGAATCAGCCGGAAATGGAAATGTCCGGCACTGTTTCGAGGTCCGGCTCCTCTCTCCGACTCAGTAGCGACGATAGCGACCCTTTTTTGGTTTCTCGTATAAGTAAGCTTCAAAATTGAAATTCCTCATCCGCGACAAATGCAACTTTTTAATATTCTTATGTGCTTTTGTAAATGTTATCTTTAATGCTATTGATCATGCTTATGCTGAGTGATGTAGTATTTTATACTGAGCTTGAATTATTATTTTTTTTTTTAAATTTTGAAATTCATAAATTTATTTTCAAATATGGTAAAATGGCAGCAATGTTGGATTTTGATTTTTTGTGGCAGGTGCTGGAAAAGATGACGCTTTAGAAACTGAGATCGATCCAGAGGCTTCTTCCTCTAGTAAGGTTGCTCCTAAAAAGCACAAATATGGTATAAGCAACATCAAATTGTTTGGGGTAGATTTATCCCCTGACAATGTTGCTGTTGCGATGGTGTATTTTGTTCAAGGTGTATTAGGACTTGCAAGACTGGCTGTCAACTTTTACTTAAAAGATGATTTGCATTTGGATCCTGCTGAGGTGTGTCTTCTAAACTTGTGGTTTAATATGCTGTTCATGCACATCTTTTTTATTAATTTCATTTCAATTTTATAACATGTGTTCATTTACCTAACTCAAGGTGTGAATGGTATGTCAACCTTTGCTTGAATCAAATGTAGAAACCAAAAGAGTGTTTCCTTGAACTTCCCATCCCTTTTCTTTTTTGATTGAATCAATTATGAACTGATATTTGTAGGACTGACATCTTACATTCATAAAATGTTGACTAGGCAGCTGTTATTGCTGGTTTTTCTTCTTTGCCGTGGCTTGTCAAGCCTCTGTATGGGTTTATTAGGTGAGTCTAAAACGTACTCACTTTTTCCTCTTCCCCGAAGTGGGTGCTTCATTATTTTCTCAATTTTATCTATACCGGGGACTGCATTTTCATTATTGAAGTAATTAATGTGGTGTGCAGTGATTCTGTCCCCCTCTTTGGTTATCGAAGAAGGTCATACCTGGTTTTATCAGGGTTGTTTGGTGCACTCTCATGGAGTTTGATGGCTACTTTTGTTGATAACAAATATAGTGCTGCTTTTTGCATACTTCTTGGATCTTTCTCTGTTGCCTTCTCGGATGTTGTGAGTATCTCCCACTTAGTTATTCACATATTTTTTCTCTGGAATAATTTAATTACAAAAATGATGCTTGTTGCACATCAACACCAAGCGGACCACCTAACAGTGATGAGAAATTACTCAAACACAAGTGTGGGTGAACCGAAAAATGGGTAGGATAGTTTGTAATTAAATGGTAAAAATATATAGATGTAAGGTGATGTATGTATTATCATTATTCTTTAATTATGCTGGTGTACGTGTACTTCCTATCTGCTTTTTTTTTTATACTTGTTATCTTCATGTACCAGTGCATATATCTTGTTGCAAATGAATGGGAGATTTTTTTATAAATATTCTTTCCTTTTAATTAGATGTTATCTATTTTATGAGTGTAAATAGTGGAATATCCCTTTTACTTGATGGTTTACTTATTATAACAATGTTTATGCTATCAATTTATGCCAAAATTCTGTAATACATAAAAATCATGTTATCAAAATTCAGTTATCTGATCTCTATTCAGTAGTGAATCTTACACGAGTACAAAGAACCAGAAATTAAAAAATTTCATCCAAAATTCTCTTTCCAGAATTCTTGCCAACTTTGATATTTACTATCAAAGGAATATTAATTTTTTTCTTAGCCTTGGATTGGACGTTCCACGTCACTTAACTACCTAGGCACTGGTGATATGAGCATTGTAGTGTTTGCTCAGGACCAGGCGAAGGGCTAGTGCATAGTGATATGGTGATATGATAGCATGGGAGAATCACACAACAAAAGCTAATCGTTATGGTTGGAGATTCCTGGGCCTTATAAACCTCAGTGAATTCCATCCTTCCAATGTGAAACCTAAGTACCATACCTGCAGTAGGTTCTAACATCCCACCACACTTCGCAGCCCTGCTCCCATATGTGCTGGCTCTGCACTAGCCCTTTGACTAGTCCTGGACGAACACTGCAATGCCAACATCACCATCCATGCCCCTTGTTTGTAGTTTGAGAGATTTGGTGGAAGGTTCCGATACCAATTGATACACTAAAGTAGTTTAAAATAAAACAAACATGAAGAATTGAACAGACAACTCGGGAAATGTACCCTGGGAATATTATGGAGTATGCGGGTCAGTATGACCAGGAAGAATTCAACAAGGTGATTCGAGGGCACCTCCTCTCTTCTACAACTTCTAGCTTCCCCTATTTATAGATTTCAATACATTTAAATTAGTTCCCTATTCCAAATTTATTTCCCTTACACACACCCTCTAAACTATTGGGCGTCCATCATCCATGAAAGAATCTTTCATGGTGGAGTAAAATAAGGAAAGTAGAGAGTGAAAACAAAATAAATATTTTCAGAAATATATATATATATATATTTTTTTTTTTTCTGTTTAACCTTTACAAATGAAATTTTATTGGTTTATTATTTCCTTTTTATGAACAAGGAACATTTTGGATAAATAGGGACAACTGTCTACTTGTTCTCTTCATTAATAACGATTTTTTTATAAATTTATGCATGCATGCAATCACCTCATTTTGTGATTTGATTAGTTTATAATTGATTATATTTTTATTTTAATTAGTCACACTCCTTCTATCATCTGGTATTTAGGTATTCATATTGCACTAAGGTATTAAATTGATACCTTACTGCTATATATATTTTAGTCCTTTTGCAGCTTTGCCTTTCCATCACCAGTTCTCAGTGTACTGATGCAAACTCACCTTGTTTTATGTTTTGAATTTTATAAGCCTCTGACATTATGCCTGTAGTTTTCTGTCATCTATAGATAGAAATGGTTCAGAGAACTATGTTAGACACTGATCTGTGCTTTAGGTTGTAGATTCAATGGTTGTGGAAAGGGCACGTGGTGAGTCACAAAGCACCTCGGGATCTCTTCAGTCTTTATGTTGGGGTTCTTCGGCCTTTGGTGGAATTGTGAGCTCGTATTTCAGTGGATCTTTGCTGGATAGATATGGAGTAAGGTACCGAAACTAGTGTGTGAACCAAGATACTTCTGATTTCTGATAGCAGTATTTCTTTTTTATCTTTTTAATGTTCGTATAAACTCCAATAATTATATGCTATTGCAGGTTTGTTTTTGGTGTGACATCATTTCTTCCGTTGATAACATCTGTAGTTGCCATTCTTGTAAAAGAACAACCAATGCCCGGTGCAACTACAGGGTGGACTCTTCTTTTTTCCGGGACAGAGTTTTGGGAAAGTTCAAAACAGAGCATTATTCAGCTGTGGGGTTCTGTGCGACAGCGTAGTGTTTTTCTTCCCACTTTGTTTATTTTCTTGTGGCAAGCAACTCCGCAGTCTGACTCTGCCATGTTCTACTTTACGTATGTTCACTGTAAATATGATCATTATTTTTTTTTTATCTGTGAAGAGTTTCCTGTGCTCTTGGTTTTCTCTTATCACCTCGTCGTATTTCTTATCCATTTCAGCACAAATTCTCTTGGTTTCACCCCGGAGTTTTTGGGACGTGTCAAGCTTGTTACCTCAGTTGCGTCTTTGGTTGGTGTTGGTCTTTATAATGGATTTCTGAAGAATGTCCCTCTACGGAAAATATTTCTTGCAACTACCCTTTTAGGTTCAGCTCTTGGGATGACTCAGGTTAATTCTATAGTTCAGTTAAGTTTATATATTTTGAGATGACTGTTCTAAACATCTTTATGTTTTTATTGTCAGGTTTTCCTTGTTACTGGACTAAACCGGAAATTTGGCATTAGTGATGAGTGGTTTGCAATTGGTGATTCATTAATTCTCACTGTTTTGAGTCAGGTTATCATTTTATTCCTCTACTCACTAGTTATATACTACTGGCTCCCGACAAAATATCATCTTTGCTGTAGTTATTAATTAGGTTACTGTGTTTACTCAAAATTAGTTTTCTTGTTTTTCATTTATCTTTCTCTATTCAAGCATAAAGACTAAAAGCAGTTATTGACTTTATTTACAATGAAAATGCACAAGTAACTTCTAAAAGCAGTTAAAAGGGCCTAAAGCACCAGCTGTTAGAAGTCTTCTAGAAGTAGCTTTGAGGGATTTATTGTACAATAAGACTAAAAGCAGTTATTGATTTTTTTTACAATGAAAATGCATAAGTAACTTCTAAAAGCAGTTAAAAGGGCCTAAACACCAGCTGTTAGAAGTCTTCTAGAAGTAGCTTTGAGGGATTTATTGTACAATTATATTATATGTCTGCATTTGGAAACGTTAATATCATTATGGTTTCTTGGGAATTAATGTCTAAGAAAGTTGATTAGTTAGTGACTTATCATTATTCTTAGATGTTGAATTTATTTTTATTGTTCTTAAATATAATCTCTCTTTGAATCTATTATATGTAGTGAGGTTGTTGGGTACTTCCTAAGTAAAGCATTTTTTTTCTAAAATCTTTAGTCTTCAATATGGTATCAGAGTGAATTTGATTCTGCTCTGCCGTCTTCTCTTCAGATCAAATTTCTGACACTGTCTGCTCCTACACTTATCATACACGCTTTGTTGTTTATTGTTCAAACTGTTCATTGCGGTACTGTTCATCCTCTGTTTGTCTGCCCACTGTTCGCTACTCGCCACTGTTGTCTCCTCTGTACATCAAGAGAGTCTCGTGTTTATCTTGGTTCTGTGGAATTTTAGTCTAATGATTTGCATGATGCATTGGCTCCGTCCTTGTCCTAGATGCACTAGTCTAATTTTTGTCCTAACTGCTGATTGGAATTTTTTATTGATTGAGTTCATCTCTACAAAGAATTTCCTGGATATTTGAGAGATCTAGGCTTCTTCTGAAACAGTTACAAGACTATTTCCCACCTTTAATGGGTCTAAACAGTTACAAGACTATTTCCCATGATTTAATACAACCCCTCGCATTTCTTTGAATGTCTATCCTAACTAATTACTATTTACTCACATAACTGACTAATGGATATCTGATAGAACTGGTATGGCAGCCTTGAGAAATAACTGATATCACAGCAGTTAGAAAGAACTGGTCTTTTATTGAAAGAAAATAGGGAGAAATGCCTAGGAAGCATTACATGATTCCAGATTTATAAGAGGTCTGGATCCACTCCTTACTTGCTTTGCCAATATCAAGTCACCTAAACTGTTTTTAGTTATTCCCATCTATGAGAAATTATTGGTCTACTTACATAAACCAACCCTTAATGGGTCTAATAAATTGTTGGTCCATTCCCCTTGCTTGTACTTTGACCAACTAACTAACTAATGCATATCTATCACTACTCACACCCTGAAGTTTCATATTGTCCTCAAGGTAAACAGCTTGTGACTGCTGAAATAAAGTCCTATTGGTGTTTCAACTGATTTAAGAAGCATGGTCTCCAAGCCAACCACACCATTCCATCCCAAAACTAACTTTTAATTAACCTGGGACACACAAATATGTGAGTGCGTTAATTCTTTTACAAAATTGTTTTCTAAGGCCCTTTTGACCGTGACACAGTGTTTCCAGTTGCTGCTGAAGAGGTTATCAAGGTCTTCCACCTTATTTTACTTGTTCTTTCTTGTGAACAAGGACCAATTCCGTTCCTGCGGCTTCCTGATTTCTTTCTATTTTAGCATTTCATTGCATTAATTTTGAAAAGAAACCATTTCTTTCTTTAGAATTCCTCCAACCTCTTTTTGTCCCTCCAATCTTCTTTTCTTGCTGTTCTAGATTCTTTTCTTGGTCCATTCACCAGTTTTGATTCTTCTTTGCCACCTTGATTCTTTTTTCCTTTACTCTTGATCCATGGAAATTCATCATCGCTTATTTTATCTTCTTCCTCTGAATCTTGAATACAAACTCAAGGTTTGGTTGAAAAGCACATAACACAACCTTATCAGAGGTAGGAAATGTGACATTTTGGTTGCCCTTCCAACAAATCATACAATTGAGAGTGTCTCCTCTCAATGTCATCTAATCCCAAGATAGGTTCTCTCAATTATCAACTACCAAAGGTGCCACCCTTCCCATCACATCTTGGAATCATTTTCATAACCTCCACAACTCCAAGATTGAAATCTCTAATACCTGTTGAAAGAATTGAAATCATAACAGTGAGAAAGAATGGGTTTTCTATTGGTTCAAATTAGCAAGGGAACCCTATGATACCTGATTCCGGATATCTGAGAGTGCTGTCTCCACTCCTCGCACTTCTTTCTCAATCACAAGTCCCCTAAACTGTTTACAGTTATCCCCATTTAGGAAGCTACTGGTTGATAACATAAACCCACATTTAATGGGCCTCTAATCAGTGGTAGTCCCATTCCCCTTTTTCTAACACAAACCCTTGTATTTCTTTGACTAACTAACACTAGCATAACTAATTAATGGCTATCGTAAGTGTGTATCAATGCTCCCCCCCTAAACATTGACCTTGGGCCCATGGTGAATATAGTGATGACAGCTGAAGTTGCTTAGGATTCCAAGTGGTAGGCAGCTACTGGTAACATATACCTACCCTTAGTGGGGGGACCCGAATCTGACCATTTACTAACTTAACTAACTTATGGGTATCTATCAATTTAGTTGCTGATCAATTTCCCTTCTTTCTAACATAACCCTATGTATTTCTTTGACTACCTAACCTATAGGTAATTTCTATCATGACTAACTAAGGGGTATTTATGATGAGAATCTCAGTTGTAAAGTTTACTAGCCAGTCATAAAAAGTGGACCTTTCTTTGTAGATTGCTTATTTATAGGAAGAAAAATGCTAGTCTAACACGCTCTTTTGAACACCCTTCTATTGATTAAATTTAATGGCAATTCATAAATTTTGGTGGGCCTCACTACTTATTTAACCCTTTTTTCCTCCTGACTTTGTAGCTTTCAAATCAATATTAGCCAATTATAAAGTGTGTTGGAGAGCGTGTTATTAGCTCTCCTCTTGTAGAAATACATGGTTCCCATGGATTTGAAGCTCCAAATGCAAAAATATAGTTGTTTCTTCTTCCATTTTGTGATCAGAAAGGAATTCTTCAACATGTTTTTGAAGATTCACCCTTCCTTATGGAGAAGTAAATTTAGAGGAGTAGTATTCTTTTTGTTGCAGTTTTGATAATGATAAATTAAATTTGATCTTTTTTATGACTTACGACATAATTAAATGTCATGCATACCATGAAATATGCAGTACTAACGCGCACCACGTGGATAACTTTCGTGCGCTTTAGTTATACCACTCTACTATTAGTCTATTATTTGTTTTAGCAAAATTTGTCCTGCATCTGATTAATAATTTATTTCAGGCTTCTTTCATGCCCGTTCTTGTGCTAGCAGCAAGATTATGTCCTGAAGGAATGGAGGCAACTCTTTTCGCAACTCTCATGTCTGTATGTAATGGAGGGAGTGTTGTTGGGGGATTGTTAGGGGCGGGCTTGACTCAACTATTTGGAATTACTAAGGACAGATTTGATAACTTGGCACCTCTGATAATCCTTTGCAATCTTAGCTCATTATTGCCTCTACCTCTTCTCGGCCTTCTCCCTGGGGACCATCCTGATGGGAATCCGGATGACGATTCCGATATTGAGATGAAGTGTCACTGATTCTGGTTGTTTGTCCTTGGCTTTTCACGGACTTGTCTGTCTTTTTCAAGCTATACCCAAGTTTTGCTCTCATTTTTTTCAAGTTCAACAGATGTCACTTACACGTGCAGAAAAAATTTGTATATGCATAGTACGGTGCTCAAGTTTCTACCAAGGGTTTTACCATGACACCAAAGTTCACTTAAAATCAAAACTGTCTATGACTTTGTGGAGAAAAAAGCTTCTACACAATACGATCCGTAGTGACTCAAGATAGTGCCAACCATCAACGACAGAGTATCAGTCTCGTCAGAACTCAGAACTATCATTCACGGGGTTCTTTGTAGTGTACTTTCTCCTTTTTATTTAATCATGTACCCTTTTACTTCTTGTAAGAACTTAGGGGCTTTGTATTTATTAGCCAATAATCGTCATTTGATAATGGGAACCGATATTAGGCTGCTTACGTGTTTCTATACGCTGTTATAGTTGGCAATTACCCAAATCAGACATCAGGCAAGTTGTATTTCTTGTTTCTTTCTTCATAACTTCTAGCAAAGAGAAGATTCACTGGGTCCATGTACTGCTTAAGGTTAAGTAATTACGCCTGGTGCTTAGCATTCCCATCTGTAGTAAAATGGAGGACTTTCGATTTCATATAATTCTAGATATAAAATATTCGCCTGTAATTGTCTAAACTATGGTCTCAGAACTTATATTCAAGGATTTCAATTTTGAATTTTTAGTGAAGATTTCAAAGTAAGGAAGAGTGAGTCGATGTTTTATGTTTGCTTCCTGTCTAAATGGATCATAATGTGTTTAATAAAAGTGGAAAAAGGAGAGAGAATGAAGGTGTACTAAAGTGAAGGTATGTACGTGTATTTTATTTTTGAGTGCTGCTACTTACATCACTGTTTTGAAACAGGGGTGTTGGATGGATGTTGGAATCACATAATGTGTCCATTTATCGTCCTTTTCATTGGACAACCTTTACATTATCTTATGTTAATAATTGCATGTGTAGTCAGTGTTGACGTTTTATGACTTTTAAGTTAGCTATTATAAAAAAATAATAAATTTATTATGTACAACAGTTTGTAACTGTGACTAGATGATCATGTTAAGAATTTATATAGTTAGCTAAATTATATATTTCATATTTTTATTATCAAGCTTTTAGTTGTAGTTTTTTTTTTCACTTTCGTAAGACATTTAATTAAAGTTTATTTATCAAATTAAAAGGTTTATCCAACTGAAGATTTCACATTGACCTGATGGGGTTTTCGGGAGGTTGAGTTATTAAGCTTAAGTTTTACAATATTGGGATGAGAATTATTATTAAAATTAGTTTGTTCTATTTTATCATTTGTTATCCATCTTTGTTCCTATACGTCTAATCTCTCTTATCTTAGTGTAAATGAATGTATTAAAGATTTTATATCATATAAAAATATGATCAGATGATAATAATATTAATAAATAAGTGTAAACTTTAACTTAATGAAAAAACTATTGATTTAAATCTTGTTCGTATTAAAAATAAGGTACATATATCACACATTTGTATTTTGGTGAAAGACGTGAATATACAATGTTGTTTTGGTGAAAGACGTGAATATACAATATTATTGAAGGATGAAAAAACCTTATCACTTTTTCTTGGCAATGATATAGCGGATTAGAAAGAAAAGAAATTCCAAATTCTTGAACAGTTCCACAGTCACATTCTCGTCACATCCACAAATATGTAAACTCTCAAATACGCGGAATTGTTTTCTTACCATTTTTCCATCTCGTGTTCTTCCGTCATCCCCTTATCCAAAGCAGACTATAATTGTGCGTTTCAAAGTCGTGGAATGAAAGGATGAGATAAGATAGCAGCAAAGAAATGGATGAAAGAGTTATGTAAACGTAATAAAATATTGAATGACACTGTTAAAATAGATAATGTTTGTAAGTTCTGGAAGGTGTAATAAGATAAAGAGTGATGATATTTTCACACTATCATTATATTATTATAATGGTTTGTCAATGTATTTTACTTTTTTATCACAGCAAAACTTTTTTTTAAGATAAAGTACAGAACAAAGGAGTAACAGAGAAGAGTTCAGAATAGTAAAATACATATTGGAAAAATAACTAATGTATTTGCCTTCTAATTATACCATACAAGTGAGAAGTGAGATGCAGGTTTTGTGAAATTGATGAGGTTAGAGTTTAGTTTGTAATAAAACAGAAAATGTATAATGATTGAACTGATATACCTGATC
>Ga0123342_1004163_pt1 | contig 22427 bp, 11 predicted proteins | sample Turbeawhitnodule_FD_89960 | JGI IMG/M metagenome (GOLD analysis project Ga0123342, IMG submission 89960) | Root nodule microbial communities of legume samples collected from Mexico - Turtle bean Mexico white nodule | ecosystem: Host-associated > Plants > Roots > Nodule | place: Mexico: Nepantla... | reverse complement strand
CGTATGACACTTGTAAGACACGTATCTGTGAAGTATCCAATTCAAAATATATTTGTTGGATTTCTGACAATTCTAGTACACTTCTAACACAATTTTAAAAAGGAAAAATACATTAATTTTCTAAAAACTCAAACTTATTGTATAAATTTTTATTATGATTATAAAAATAATAAACAAATCCTTTTGAAACAGTCATGAAAAACATTTTTCTTCTCCAAAAAATAAACAGAGACATACTTGTGCACATAAATCGTTATTGTCAATTTATATAATTCATAATTTGTGTCTAGAATTATATAGATCAGTGTCATATCCTACATTTTAGAGATTATACGTATCTTCGTGTCCGTGTCGTATCATTGTCCGTGCTACATAGCTTAGTAGTCAATCTGCAATTCACCAGAATAACCTTCCCCTTCCTAGGCTAAAGAAAATAAAGTGATCCGCAAATGGGGAAGTCTATCAACTCCAAAAGTTTCTTAAAGGGGTCCAGGAAGTGTTTCAACAAGAAAAGGAAAAGAGAAATAGGTTAAAGTTGAAGAAGAATTGCTATCTAAAGAAAACTGAGCAATCGATTGAAAACTTGCGAAAGTATGATTCACAATTCAAGAGAAGCTAGAGGATGTATCTTTTTATAGGACAAGAAGAATTATGACAACATTTTGAAAGAGGAAAGGAAGAAGGAACATTAAGAGGGATAGAAACTAACTTATTCTTTGTCCATTATTAACTCTGTAGCTTTTATCATTATTGTTAGTGTTCTTATGCTAATTTGTTGGGACCTCGTGAATTTTATTTCATAGAATGTATTTCAAATTTTGTTATCTTTATACATGTTAGTTTTACAATTTATTATATTTAGCAGAATTATTCATGTATATCACGCATTTTTTAATTCATCCTCTTCAAATTGCCCACAGAACCATCCACAATCTAATATGGCAGAGTTTTGGCCTTCCATAGACCACCATCCAAGATTGAAAAATTGAACTTGAAAAATGAAAGGAGGATGCTAGGTGGAAGCTATGATGGAGATCAAAGAACGGTGTTTATGTTAATGTGTTTCACTCTTGGCCATGTTTGCAGCGCTTCACATAGAGTGCATAGTAAAGTTACACAATGAGAAAAAAAGTTGCTGACTCATGGCTGCATTAAGTTCAGGTGTTTGGTTCATTTTAAGTTCTAACCACCATTCTGACCTAAAGCCAAACTGCCAAAAACCTCTAGTCTTTTCACTTTACTTTATGTTATACTTTTCCAATCAATCTATCTATCTACATCAGAGACTTATAGACTATCGAGAATAGCTGACAGAGGACAATTAAAATAAATGGTGTGGATTATTTTCCAGCAACATGGAGCCATATTTAACTGTGATATCATACAAGATGTTATAACTTATAATATGTGGAGATGGATACCTGTGCTTTTAATTTGATGAGTAAATTATCAACAGCAGAATTTGTATAGGCTGTTAGCAAAATGGATGTCCTTCTAATCAACAAGGCTTTCACAGCATGGACTAATGTGGACGTTTTCCCTGTTCCAGGCATCCCTAATATAAGTGCATAATCTTTTGCTGTAAGTATCTGAAAATCAATAACAAATCAGAGTCACAGAAAAATCAGTTTAATGATAAACTAAACCAACTTGCACGTTAAAATTAGAAAAGAAAGTCAAGAAATTAAAGTTTCATGCAGACCTTGAGAATTGCTCTACGTTGGTCATAATTCAAACTCTTCTCTGACCAAACATAGGATATCGCAGGATCCTGACTAAGTACAGATCCACTGTCAAATCTAGGAGCCTACAGCCAGAGGAGATCAATACAGAGGAAAGGATGAAGTAGTTAGTCATACAGAAATGTAGTACCTAATTCAAAAAGGCAATGTAGCAAGTACTTTACCTCAAGATCAACAATCATCCTCCGCAAATGAGCACTTCGATCATTTTGTAGAAAAAGTTGTACAAGATTAAACCTACCAAAAAATGCATAACTTTCAATAACAGCATACATTTTGCAAATTAAATTTTTGAATGAGACGGCAGTCAGAGAAGGCACCTCATAATTGCAAAGGAAGTCACAGCTGCATCCTTGTCAATTCTCCAAACCTGCTGAATGAGATCATGTGCTGTGGAAGAACTCCCGGGAATTCGTAAACGCTTAGGAAAGGAAACCTTGGGAAATTTTACAAAGTAAATAATTTGAAATTAATTACTCAGCTGTTCAACCAAGGATTATGATGGAAAGGGTATACATATGTATAGAAAAAAAAAAAACTAACTTACAAAAGGGCAAAATTCAGAATCAAACAGAAAAGAAACAGTTAATATAATACTCACAGATACATGGATCGGACTAATATCAGATATCACCCCTTTAGCAATAATTTGATGGCTAGATTGATTACCCAGTATCTAAAAAATAAACAAAAGGTAGTTATAATTAAAAGATAATAGTACACGTCAGTAATAAAATAAGATGCATAACACAAACCTTTTACAAAAGGCAGTTATTAAAATATCCATATTCTGATAGGAAACAATATTCTCTCTTTAGTAGTACTACTTGCAGGACTAAGTCAAATAAAATCTCAAGCAGATTGTCTAGAATGCAATGCTAATTTTTAATCTTAATAAAAAAATAAGTGAAAATAAACAAGCAGTCACAAATAATTTTTTTATGATATAAAGTCAAAAATAATATTTGTTTGTGATTCTCTTTACTCTATTTCTGTAGGTATGCCTTCTTGTTTACATTATATTTATTGACTCTTGGGTTCTAATTATATATTGTATATATATAAACTATAACCAACTAATTTCCGGCCCTTTCTTTTTTAATTATTTTCTAAACAGACTTAGGAGTAAGGAATCCATTGTGTGCGTTCTTCACCACAAAAGCTATTGTGGAATTATCCTTTCCATACCACATTGCAAATTTTACCTTCATTTTGTTAAACATCCAGATATTACAACTAAATTCAATTATTTCCAAAATAGTAATAGGAAAGTATGCATACCACATGATCTCCACTTCGAAGTGTGAAATCTAAATGATTTTTCAATGGGGCACTAGAAGACACATTAGAAACTTCAGAGAGGTTAGAAGAAGAATCTTGTTGTATGAAACGATAAGTGAATTGGTCATCTTTGAAAGATTTCTCAAGAGGTATTCCTAGTGAGTCATCAAGAACAATGGAAGAAAGACCACTATTGTTTGAACCATGTGATTGCCACACCTCTTTCCTTAAAATCTGAAATGGTAAAGGAGATAAGTAAAAAAAGAAGACTTTTGAAACTTGTAAATTGATTAAAATAAATTTCAAGGCAAAAACTAAAAACACAGACTTCAAACCTCAGTCTCTTTAGCTTCTAAGTCAATCAATCGATCCCATTGGCGGAGAAACTTAAAATGCGAAGAAGTCATGTGATTAGTAAGAGAATCAAAAACCTCTCCCAACCCACTGCTCTCTGTGCTTCCACCATTTGCCTAAAGCATTTTATAGTAAAGAGCCACAAGAAATAGACTTGTTATATAGAATAGATTCTTACACAAATTAAGCAATAACATTATGATAAACTTCACAAATATATATCATATTAAATAACATTGTACACAAACAAATCAATGACATCTATATGGACATAACACAAGATTAAACACTATTTTCAGTAAAAATGATTACAAAGGAAAATAATGCAGCAATTAATATTCAGGTAATGGTAGAATTGCTTAAACTAACAGTAATCTTACAGGGTTCTTAAATACACAGAAGTAAAAATGCAATTGCAAAAAAAGTAAACTTTTTATTTGTGTAGAAATCAGAAGGAAAAAAATAAATCTTAGTCACCTATGGTCCTATCCATTTAGAACATAGCTAAGTAAATGATGATTTTGAACCAAAAATCAGCAGCAGAAACAACCATAACAGGCTCTATGTCAGGAGGAGTGGTTATAACCGTTTGCAAAGCTTCTGCACATCCCAAGATAAAGAAGTACCTTGTGATAAACGCTACAAACATTAAGATGGCGACAACCTCTGCAAATGTGAGGACTCTACAATCAGAAAATGAAGGTACTTGTAATGGCAATCCAATGAAGTTGTTAAAAATACTTTATAAAATTATGGAAAAGCCAGTACCTGTAACATTGGAGGAAGTTGTTGTAGAGTCAATGCCTTAAGAATATAACTTGCTAGTTCATTTCGTTGCATTATTAGCCCAGTTAGGTCAGATCTTTGAACCACGATGCCCTATGTCCATAAAAAATAAAACAATTGAAGTTTATTCCCATACACTGAAATGGTGATACAGATTGCATAACTAGCCTTTTAGAGTACAACAAATGAGAATCCTAATTAGGAATAGTAAATATTATAATTTGCAGAAATGGAAAGAAATAAGAACTGTCATGTCTAATAGGGGATATTACTCCCTTAATTAAAGTTGTACAATTAATCAGAATATTTGCTCCACCAATCTAGAAACAACTGGATATGGATTTTTCTATTATTTGACTCAATATCCAACAACAATATTACCTACTCTTGGCAGAAAAAAGAATAACTGATAACTTAAAGCAACAGATTTTACCTGTGTCTGATCAGATTGAAGATAATATAGAAGACCAGAATCAACAGTCGTCTGATACCTATTAACATAATCCGGACAAAATAAATTAAATTTCAGAAAATTTCTTTTACATACTGTAAGAAATCAATAGTTTGCTAGGCACCTTTCAGACATCAAGAGAGTGTACAAAATTACTTGGGCACTGTGTTCAACTGATGACTGCAGATATGAAATTTAAGAGTTGCAAGTGAAAAATACTATAAGTAAAAGGTATTAAAAAAATATTTCTAGTGCTTTTAATGTGTTCATAGGAGTATCCATCTGATTCACTTTTTATTGACTGAACTGAATTTCAGTGAGGACCAGAACTTGCCTGGCTATTTGGTGTTTTTCCAGTTTTGAACTCTAATGGCATAATCTTTTCCTCCTGTTGATCTTTTTGTGATTGAATTTTCACTCTGACCGAAGCATCAATCATCCCTTTTAAACCATATTTTGGAGCCCACACCATCTCTTCAATATCAATTACCTACAACATTAATTACGAATAATACTCTTATATATTATTCAAAACAAACTTGAGAGAAAAGAAACTTTTTATTGACTATTATGAGCTTTGTACAAGTGATGAGCTTCTGTTTAAAGCAATTGATTGTGGGCAACAATGACCAAATTGAAAAGATAAATGCATATTTGTGGACAAAAAAGCAACTAAACATTAAAAGCTAAAGTGCTCCCCCTAACTTGTTAAGCTATTACAACTATGCATCATCTACAAAATTTATATCCTTTGGAGAATAGTTTGGAGCTTGCCTCAGATATGCTAACATTCTTTGGCCCATTATCAAATCCAAATTTGACATTCGGGTCTTTTCTTTCCTGTCAAAACACTAAGTCATCAGTCACAATACTCAATAAATGAAAAAACCAATATAGATAAAATAATTTTAAAAAGCCCCACATTGTCTGCTTCTACTTATAAATCTGATGAGCAACTTCACATGACTATTGTTTTAAGATGAAACCCTTAATAAGCCCCACTATTTATGTAATTTATGTTGTGTACCACTGTCCGGCAGGCAAATAGCAAAACTCACATAGGATGGACTACAATTAGGTCTAAACCAAATTCAACCTCACACATCCAACTTTTTTAGTAAGATATACACTACTTATAGTAACTCAAAATTTCAATTAGTAGGAAACTTGCTGAAGATGCAACGCAATAGCACTATAGCAGCTATTTAACAACATTGTTGTGTATTGCCTGGTTTGGAAGACATGTGGAAGAGGAGGTATTGGAATTGGAAAGTCTCACATCGTCTATCTCAAATACAAGGGTGTGGTTTAGGCATCTGTTCAGCATTTTCACTAAATGTCAATTGATTCTAAGATGGAATTTAACAAATATTTTTATAGACAAAATTTAAACCAATGTAACCCGTATTACCAAAGAAAAAATATACTTGCAAGATAGGTTGTTGAAATTTAATCTGTCTGCAAATGACCTACGTGCTTTGCTATAGCCATATTTAAAACCACAACTAACTCCTTAAAATGCTCTGTTTTAGCTCATATAGTGAAGGTTATGACAAGTTCTGTGCATTTTGATATTGGCACATGTCAATTTCTTCCTCATAACCTTAATTTTGAATGATCTTAAGATTATGTGGAAAAACTAGGCCATAGGAAAGAATAAAAGAACTAGCAAAAGGTGAGAGGTTTAATATTTTCTTATATCTCGGAGTCCTTGTAAATTTATTGGGATATGGCCCAAGAGCATTGTTCAGTTTATTCATTTGGAGATTACCTTTCTTCAAAAAATAATAAAACTTTACCTTTTGTTAGATAGGTATTAGATCCTACCGAAGCTAGTGTCAAAACAACCTAAACTTCCCTTCTACCCTTTCTTTCCAACAAGGGAATATTCTTTCCCAAACATTGAACACCACAAATCTAATTAGCAGGACATCTAGAACATGGTGTAAATTATATCTCCAAATACCAATTTGAAAACAGCAAAGGAAACACTTCTATGACAAAAGATTACAATAAATAAAGTTTCAGAAAACAGGATAAATGATTTTTCATACCTCTGTATTTTTAAACCGCATGATCCAACTTAATATTCTAGGAATAGCATCTCTCATGGTTTTGCGAACGTCGTTTTCATTAACTGCAACGTATGCAAAAGAAAGGGTCCAGAGTCAACACTATATAAGATATTTTGGAGAAAAACTTCTGTTGATTAAGTTCCAAACTTTAAATGAGATGTGTGTACATATAAACTTAAATGGGATACATATAAAGAAAGATGCAATACCACACCTCCACATGCATACAAACTTTCAATGTTTTTCTGCAATACCACTTCAGCATAATCTTCCATGAAATTTACTGTAGGATGGTCTTTTGTAAGCCCAGCCTGCACCAACATACCACACCGCAACACAAGAAAACTTTTTAAAGAATAAATTTAAAAAAAAAAAAACAGAACCTTACAGTCTGATTCATCAAAATGAGAGAATATATGTATTGTACATTGTCTTATGGGATACGGGGTGAAATTTAGAGACCTGGAAAATTTGGTGCAGCATTGTTCCAGCTAATGCTGCAGTTGAGTAATCATTGTTTTTCAGCCTCTCGTCTAAGACAGTTCTCCTTGGGCAACTAAAACTGGAAGAAACCTGGAACAAAGTCTCATGTCAGAAGTTAACATCCACAAAATATAGGTCATATACATTGAACTGCATAAAAAGGCATTTACCACTCAAAACAGCCTGATAAGAGTCTAAATTTCAGAGTCATGAATGGTGAAAGACGATCAAATTTCAACTAGAAAATAAATTGAGCAAATAAGACTAACAAATTGCACTTGACATGTCTGGTTCGACCACCAGTTTTAAGGCATTAATGTGTGAAAATATATATTTAAAAAAACAGCTTGCAGGAATGCAGGTTAAATGTAAACATCTTTGTCACAACTCCCCTTTATCTTCAATTCAAAATTCATTCAATTCTTTTGAATTAAACTCTCCTCTACCATCTGGGTATTCTCAATTTCCACTCATATTGTCTTTCTACTTGGGTGCACCATTACACAAACAAAGAAAAATCTTCTTTCTTCTTTTTCAGCAGACACAACCAGACTTTTCTAGTCAATTGATCAACAAAAATTAACCTCCAAGAGATGAAACATCAAACGGTCCACACACATATGAATGGACAACACCAAGAGGACGTTTGGCCCTTTGAGATAATTATTTCAAAAGTATTTTTATGTTTAAACCTAGGCATCGTTCCCATAAATGATGACTTACAATAATTTAGAAATTATACTACTTTATTTTATGAAATCAATACCATTAACTGAATTTAACTAACCTCAATCTTATTTTATGTTATTATTGTAAAAATATTTTATGCCTAAACCTAGGCATCGCTCCCAATAATGATGACTTACAGTAGTTTAGAAATTATACTACTTTATTTATTTTTCAAAAATATTTTTGTGGATAAATAACATAATATTTTAAAACAATCATAAAAATAATAAATATTAATTTATAAAAATAGTTATTTAAACCGTAAATGATTCCTACGATATATCTAATTTTTAATTTTAGTCCCTATAAGAAATTTGGATCTATTTGATCCCCCTATAATATCAAATTTTACTATGGTCACTACCATCATACGTGATTGACAATATGTCATGTCATTATGATGTGTGATGCCACGTGTCCTTGTGTCATAATGTTTTGTCTGCCACATCATCATTTAACAGCAGAGGAATGATGAGGGGACCAAATTAATAAAATTTTATGTAGTAAAATTTTATATTATATGAACTATAAAGACTGCAAAACAAGATGTGTCAATTAAACGGACCACTAATATATTTAAGCAAATAAAATTTACATAAATCATCTATATCATATTTCCCATAGTAAATTAAGGTTAAAGTCTGAAGTCACAAATGGAAATGAGAGAGTAAGAGGATAACTACCCGAGTTCCAGACAATAGAATATCTGGGTGTACAATCAAAAAATTGTTATCATGATCAATTTCACAATTCCCCCTTTCATCAAATTCACCAATTACGTGCACAGTATCTCCAGGTGCAATTACACTACAATACCTGGGATGATTTAGAAGAGGAATTAGAAATGATAGAAATATTATAATTAGAAAGAGAATAACTGACAGTAACAACTATAAGATAGGTACACTGATATAAGCCTGAGTACACTAAAGCACACCAGCTTACCACTCATTCTGTAAGTTTACAGCCCGCTCTTCCCCAGTTTGTTCATTTAGCAAACGTAGCACCTGGAAAGCAGTGGATCAACTAGTATTATTAGTCAGATTCTTAGAAGCGGTAAGGAAATGCAGCAATGATCCTTCTTACAACACCTTGTATGAGCATTGAGCACCATTTGAATCAGCAGACCTATGTTCAGATACCTAAATTAGAAAGTAAGTAACAAGCCTATGAGAATTTATTCTTTTGTGAACCCAAAAACCATTAAAACAAAACTTAGTTCTAAAATCATACCTCCAGAACCAAATAATTAGAATTGGTGAAGACATCAACAACCTCTTTAGGTAAATGTGATTTGGTCCTTTCTACTGCAGGTTTGACTTTGACAGGGAGCTCATTAGCTTGATTTTGAGGTACTTTAAAGGAATAAGTGTTGCTGTGGCAAACTGGAGCATCATCAACAGTTATGGCATCTTCAACTTGATCTAAGAGTTCAAGCAATGCCTATACAAGAAAACATTCATACTAATAACTGGCTTCCAAAGTGCTGAAGTTTAAGCATTTTACAGAATGACAAGTAAAATGTCAGAAGACTCCTTTATGAAACACAAAATGTGACAATGGTTAAGAGGGATCTTTTTCATAGTAATACGGGAAACAAAATTTATTTAACTAGTCTTCATTGACTGGTAACAAAAATATAGTACCTCGTTGTACAACTTTAGTAGCACAACATTGACAAGTTCAAACTTATAAATTAACATACATCAAAATGTGCTAAAGCAATTGATTCTGGTTTTTCCATCCTTTCATTTCAGGTACCAGATTGTCCTCTCTAACTCTAAGCGTTGTTTTAATCATGCCTAATGGTTTCAGATACCATTCTTTAGAACTATGTTTCAGTCATGTTAAAACTTATATCATGCTCACTTTTATTCCAAAACTAAATCAATTTTTTCTCCTTCTCAATCCAAAAGTTTCTTTCATATCTGCTTCACCAAAAATATGAGACCAGACCTAACCTAACCTTTTTGTTCTGTCTTAATAAAGGTTGGTCGCACGGTCCCTTGTGTTCAATATCCTTGCCACGCTGCACCTGCAAGAAACAACAAGAAGAGACTCAAACAAACTAGTCATTTGATTCATGAGAACGAAGAAACAATTATCTGAGAGCATTAGTCAACCAATGAAAAGAACATCTAAGCATCCTTTTGTTCAAAACAAAATTCCGAGAGCAACAGACAATCAATGAAAAGGAACACTGAAACACCCACTTTGTAAAAAACAAAATCCAAGACCATTACTCGATCAAGGCAAAGAAACATATAAGCACCAATTTTTATACACAAGAAATCAATCACCTTGTCAGGGCGATAAGACAAAGACGGTGGAGTTCTGAAGGGACTCTGTCCAATCACATCAGGGGCCGAAGTTATCCTCTTGAAGCTCAACGGCACCTTGAGAGTTGGCGAAGCAACCTTGTCCAGACAAGTCTGCACCACAATCTAATTCATTCACTTACATTGATAATTAGAGCATGTTAACAAGTACCAACACACTCCAATATGGGTTGAAATATAGAACTTCGACCCACCAAAAATTTTGACTTTCAATAAATTTCGGCCAACAATAAAAGTGTGTTGCAAGCATTTCTCTTATCAACAAACATACAATTAAAAGAAACAGAGAGAAAATTTGCCTCCTTGCCGCTGTGACTGCGAATTGGCGACAAGTTCATTTTGGAAGAGGCAGCCAAAGCTTTGATCACTTCAGGCGTGTGTTTGGAAACTGCCTGAAGCCTCTCATTCACGGGAGATATTTTCCAGGTGACCTCGTTGACGGCGTCATCCTGGCTCTGCTTCACTAACTGTATTCATACAATTTAGTTAATTAGATGGATTCACTGGGAATGGTGCAAGAATCCGTTTGGATACAAATGAAAATAACTTTTGAGAACACTATATTTCAACAGATAAGCTCTCAAAATTACTTTTAGCTTATATCCAAACACACCCTTAGTTGGTTAGTTAGTTAGTTGTGCTACCATTCCAGGTGAGAAGTTGAAGCGCGTCTGCGGAGACACTTCGTCGGGTTCTTGTGGTGAATCGAAGGTGGTGGTTGTGGTGGTATCGGTGGCGGTGACGGCGGCGGCGATGGTGGTGTGGGGTTGAAGGTGGTGGTGGGGTTTCTGAGAAGCGCGATCGAAGAAGTGCTGGATGCCGAACTTGGAAGGTTGCTGAGGATTGAGTTTCTTCCTCTTCGGAGCCATTTTCCGATTACTCTCTGAACGATGAATGGAAGAGAAGGTAGGGTTTGGGTTTCTTCTTCAGTCCGCGAAAAGATACGTTTTGGTATGTTTTGCTTTGCGTTTTTTCCCGCTTCGATTACACAGTTTTGTAATTACGTTTTTCCCCTTTGGACTTCTTCATTTCCCTCGCAAATCTTTGGGCTTGATCTTGGGCTTTTTCTATCTTTTATAACGAGATTTGCTTCTTGCACCCCCATTGAATACTAGCTTCACCTCCAAGTCAACAACAAAAAGACTGAAATAACCTCCCTCATGTTTGGTAAACATTGAAGATGGTGGGAACAAAGAGAGTGAGACAGCAAAATGTTGAGTTTGGTATATTGCTTAATTTTTTAAAAAATATGAATGTTTATGTAAGGTTTTGGTTAACTTGTCTGAAAAACATCTCATTAGATATTATTTGTGATGGAATGGATGTATGTTCATGTTTGAAATGCATAAATATGTGTTTTTGGTAATTTTTTAATGTTGGAGAATGAACTTTTTAATATTTTAAAATCATTGAAAGAAATGTTTATGAAGAATCAAATAATCTTGCCAAATAGAGTCATTATATTGGCAAATTTTGTATTGGATGATGTGAAAGATAGTGGTACCACCTAAGGAACCATGTTGGATTATTGGAGGTACTATCAAATATTCAACCTCTTATTTCTCTTTGTATGTGTGAGATTTTCTTTGTGTGATAACAAATACTATGACAACTCTTTAAAAAAAAAAAAATAATAGGAACAAAATGAGTGTGGAGAAAAAGACTAGAGCCCGGTCGGAAAATCATTAAACATAAACTAATTTTAGAGTCTAAAATAATTAGTTGTTATATTAACTAAATTAAATATTATTTTAAAAATTAAAAGAATTATTAATTTATAAATTAGTTTCTATTATTGATAAATAGTTTCTAAATTGATATCTAATTAGCTACCAAAGTTTTAACTACCTATTATTTAGACTTTAAATTTGGTAGCAAAAATCTTGGTTTACATTGTACATGCAATATGATCACCCATATAATACTTCATTGACTATTTCTTCCTACACCTCCATACCTTCTTGTGTCACCCCATACTAAATATGAAAATACCGTTTTATTCTTTTTGTGTCACCCTCATACATTGGATCTGGAAGTGTTCTTTAGATTTATAAAATTCGGAACTCTTTTTTGGATTTGAAATAAGCCTATGGATTATATAATTCATATATATTTCGGATTATGTAATCCGAAAGCTAATCACACATCTGAAAAAAAAAAGACTTATGGATTACATAATCCAGAAGTTAATCTTATGTATAGAAAATATTTTCAGATTATGTAATCCAAAAGCTAATTCTGAATCTAGAAAAAAGACTTCCAGATTATTTAATCCGAAATATTAAAAAAAATATTTTTTGAATAAAAAAATTATGGGAGTGACACATGGAGGTGCACTTCTTCATTTTGTGGGGAAAGACCATTAAAATCTAAAACACTTGATGACAACATATAGGGCCCAAAAAATGTGTAAGCAAAGTAAATAATTAGGAAATGTGAGGTTTGTATGTTAATTAATGACATGTAAACGTTATGAAGGTTGTATGGTGAGTTTCTTGTAGCTTTGAATCACACATACCACTTACATAACTTCTAAAGGACATTAACTAACAAACAACTTTCCCTATTTTTAATTATCTCTTTACTCATCACACCTCATGGGCCCTAGATGCTGCCATCAAGTGTTCTAGCTCTTAATAGTCTTAATAAAGAATAAAATTTTACACATATGGTAAAGAGAAGTAAAAGGATAAATCATTAATACCACCTTCAAAAATCTAACATGATCCCTTAGGTAGTACCAATATCCCCCATATAATCCTATCAAAATTTTGCCAACATAATTTTAGTTGGCTACAACAAAAATTTTAAGGAAACAAGATCTTGAGTTAATCCCAACACATACAAAAATAATATCATAGTAATCATACAAGTATTCACTCACATGTTAATTTTCATAATTGATGTTGTGTTGTATTAAAATTTTCTTTTATTATTATTTTTATTTTGTTTTATCAATAATATCATTAAATATTTGTGTAATTTATGTAATAATTAGTATTTATATTTAGATGATTTTAATGTTATTTAATATTATTTCATTTGTATTATATTATGTTATATATATTGACTATATAGTGAAAAAAATAATGTCACTTTTATGAAGAAAAAAAAGAGACTAAAATGGAAAAAGTACACCTCTTTACGAGATCTTTCCAGAAGGATCTTTGCATCAATAATCTTTGCATACGATAAAGGATTTCCAAAACACTTTTCACTATCTTCCCCTTTGTCTTCCGCTTCATGCACATCTAAAGGAGAAATACAACTCCACGTGAATAGTAGAAATACAGAGAAGTTTTATCCTACTAAATTGTAGTTTTTAAATTGTTAAAAATTAAAACAAAAAATATTTTAAAAGACAATACTAAATTAAAAGTAATATACGTCAATAAATAGTAATAAAATACCATTAACGTGTGATTCCAAGTAATGCATAAATCTATAAGTAGAAGATACTATAAACACAAAAATTAAGAAAAATAATATTTAACTAAATTGAATAAGCATACTAATATCAAAGCACGATCAAAATTTATTATTATAACTTTTTTTAAAAAAAATTATACTCATTTTGTCTTTAAAATATTGATTAAATATCTTAACCTTTTTTCCATATATCTTCCGACGACAACTACTCTAGTGATATTCTGACAATGACGATTGCGAGGAGATTCCAACTTAAAAAAAAAAAAGTTTAGGATTGATATCTCTGGTGTAAAATACACATAAACTTTTATTTATAGACAAAAATAATAACATAATCAATAACATAATAATAAAATAATATAAATTATGGCTAAGCCCATTACATTCAACACTTTTATTTATTTTCATTTTTTTTTATTAAATACCATATTGGCGATAACTTTAATTTTATCATTTTAAGGCAATTTTATATCAAGTAATTTATTTTAACTGTTACATTCCTATTCAGATTCATTTTACCATTTCAATATTATACTTAAGACATTGAAAATGATAATTTTGTTTATTATGTATACATAATTTTTATATTGCATTGTGCAATTTAACCTTGACACTATTATATTGGTTTTAATATTATATTTAAATATACTTTTTTTTTAACTATAAGATATAGTTTTAAGTTCTTAACAGAGCTACTCTATTCACAAAATATGACAACAAAAAAGCTGCAGAGTCTTCAAAATGCATTACACCATGAAGCCTCAAATATCACTTTTAATTCGTAAAGGATCACATCACAATAAGATCAAACACAAGGGATTTCCGTAAGTCCAAAATATTTTGACATGCAAAAACAGCACAAAGTAATAGAAGAAAACAAGAAATGACTATCATTTAAACCAAATTCCATCTCTGATAGTCTTATTGATGTGAAAAATCCTCAAAAAGCATTACTATCTCGGCCTAATTCAAGATATTGAGATGCAGAACCGAGCACAGAGAGTTCTGACTAATAGTTAAAATGTAAAGCTTTCGAATTGCAATTCTGCTTTTGATTACCAAAGCAAGTTATATTTTTTCAACTCACACAGTTACAGCACGTGTGGAAGCTCTGTTGTCAGATAGGGGGAGAGACAACCATCTCTGTCACGAAAGTTTGTCTGAGAATGTTTGTGCCATGCCATGTAAATTAGTAGGAATTTGATAGATCTACATTTAAATAGTAAACATGGAAGGGAAGACACTAAGCCTATCACCACAAGTTATTTGTAGCAAGCATGTTTTCAATAGTAAAAGTATTGTGACAAATCTTCATTTTATACGCACGTGCTATATATATATATATATATATATGTGTGTGTGTGTGTGTGAAATATGCATGAAAATAACTGCAAATCGTGGAAATAGAAGATAATTCTAAACTTTTATATAAAAGTACTAGACAAGGTCAATCTGAAGTGAGGAGCAGGGGAAAGAAATAATGACTGTTTAAGGTACAACAGTACATACTATCTTGCGCTGAAAACCGGTTCTGCTTCAGGTGATGGTTGTGTCCTTCGAGTGTATTTGAGTAGCAAACCTTCTGAAGAAAGACCTGGTACCTTCAGATCTCTGAAACATCTCAAAAGCGGTTAACTCAAAGGTAAAAGAAGATGCGACACATTTTAAGGTAAAAATAATTATGAGATGTTCACCTGACATAGGGCTGCAGATCTTTCCATTCCCATTTTTTCCTCTCTCTGAAAAGAATGGAGAAACGCTCAGCTGGAGTGGAAGGCAAAGATGCAACGCTGAAGGCGCGAATCCATGTCTCAACTCCAACTCTCTCTGTCAATACTTCTCCTTCCATAAGATCAAAACTGGGCTGCATTCCATCTGGAACCTTCTGCCTCCATTCATCCATGAAACTCTCTAACTTCCTTTTGCCCCCTTTCAGGATTTCTTTTGCAAAATGTATGCATACTCGCTTCTCATCCAACTTCCAGACACGGCCAGGCATGCCTTCATTTAGTTTGGTGCCATATGTATGCAAACAATGCCTTGCTAGCACCCCAGGAAATCCATCTGATTCCAGTGTACAAACAACTTCATCTTCGTTTAAAGCATTAAGTGACCAATCATTCAACACCGAATTTTTCAAAAGCATTCCTAAAATCATGTCCATGTAACTCCCATCTACTAATCTCCAATATCCATTAATCTCCACTGCTGAAAGAGCCTGCAGTCCAGACCTTAACTCCTCATCACTAGCTTGGATATTGTTGACAAGATCATTCCAGTTATATAATCCTATTGTAGATTCCTGATTGTCTTCTAAATTTCCCACGTCAAAATTGTAAGTCTTTTCTGATAGAAAGGACTTAAGTTTATCAAGTCTGGGGGCCGTCTCTACAAGCTCCATATTACCAGATACAACTTTGATTACAGGTGCAACAACTTTATCTTCTTCCATATTACTATAATTCTTTTGTGGATTTTCACAAAAATCTGAATGATTTGCTGGTGGTACAAGCAGAACCGAATTGGAAGTTCCAACAAACTTCATAGCATATGTTTTGGATTGAGTACAAAGAACTGCATCTTCATCAGGCTGTCCTCTCAAGACCACCCTGAAATAGATCAAAATTTGTATTAAAGTTAAAAAAGGCCAAATCGGGGGAGCTGAGGGCAGGGAAAGAGTACAAGCAAATGATTGTCGGTCAATGGATACCTTTCATGCAGAACATCTGGGAGAAGTTTCTCATCAAGCTCTAGAAGGAGGAGGTCATCATGAGGTCCAAAAAGTGAGTGATATGCAACAGAAATAGATGATCCAGGAGCTATATTTTTAAGGGCTTCTGCTCCTCTCGAACCTGGCTGCGGCGATTCCATTACTCCCTCTCACTAAGTACAAAGTATTAGTTTAGGAAGAAAAAAATGAAGATTTCTTCACATACTACACTATTATTGCATAAGTTAGGGAAAGAAAGACACAAGTTTACATCTATAGTATAGTGTGGGCAGGGCTATTCAGAAAGAAAACAATGAGCATGAATCACATGAAACAAAACGTGTCATGCAGAGATATTTTCAAGCAATAATTTATTAATAAAAATTAAAAAAAAAAAATAGTTTCCTTAGACAGAAGTCACTATTGGTCTGCTTTTGATGAAATATTATTGCACAAAGATTATCTTATCCCTTGAGTATAGACGCTTGGTTCCTTCATTTCTAGGTGCTTCTAAAACATTAAAGAAACACTGCATAATTATGATGCATAGCAGTATGACTTCATGTAATTGATATGAAAATAAAAATAATGACTAATATACGTCTTTAGTCCATAAATTTGTGTTAAGATTGTTTCTGGCCATTCAAATTTACAATGGATTTTTTCAATCCCGTGGTTTGAAAAAGGTTCTAGAGTCTCTCTGGCCAAACACCCTCTTCTACCTAAACAGTGTCAAAATCAAAATACGAAAAAGAAAACAGATATACATAAACCATATAAGTGAAATCCTAAACAGCAATTAGGGCAAAGGGACTAAATAAACCATTTCTAATTACAGGGACTAAAATAAATCAATTTTAAATATGAGAGACGAAAAACAAACTTACTCAAACATATTTAAATCTTTGGCTTTAGCAATTGAAGTTTATCAGAAGAAAATAATGAGAAAAATGGATTAAATAAGATTAAAGGGGTAGCAAAACCTACTCTCACTCTCTTCGGAACAAGCAAAAATCAGTTTCCTTTGTCCACATCATCAACAAATTCCTCTTTCCTCTTTTGTGATAAAATTTGAAACACCCAACTTCTAAATCCAAAAGAAATAGAACTATTACCCTAATCCATGCACGTTCATTAGTAACATTTCAAATTACATAGCAACACAGTATAAAAATTATCAAGCGCTTCTTCAAAGATCTCAAATTGAAGTACAAGGATGCATGCAGATATGTATGTTGGAGGAAAAAGAGTAGAAAAAGGAGAGAACCTGATTGGGTTGAGGAATTTGTGTTCTCCTTCGCTGCGAATTCTAACGACACGACGGAGATGAGGAAAACCCTTCGCGCCCAAACGAACTGTGATTTTTCATAAACGCGCCACTTTCCCTCTCAATATTTTGTTTTAAAGCATTCATTCTATTTTGATACCTCAATTTGATGTCAATAAAATATTAAAAAATACCTATAGTTTGAAAAAATTAAAATATGATTTTATAAATTTTTAAAATTTAGAGTAAAATAAAAAAATTTAAATTCAATATATCAATAATTACGTTTAAATTTTAATAATGGAACCCCATTAAAACCCAAAATTCCAACAAGATCTTGAATCAATCGCAAGTGACTGATTATTCCTACACCTCCATGCCTTCTTATGTTACTATCGTATTAAATACAAAAATATTGTTTTATCTTTTTTTTGTCACCCACATACATAATCTGAAAATTATTTTTTGAATATGGAAGTGTTCTTTAAATTTATAAAATTTGGAATTTTTTTTTTTATTTGAAATAAGCCTATGGATTATGTAATCCGGAATATATCCAAATTACATAATCCATAAGTGAATCTCATATCCAGAAAAAACTTATGAATTATGTAATCCGGAAGTTAATTACACATCTGAAAAAAAGGTTTCCAGATTACATAATCTAGAAGCTAATTTTATATATAAGATTACATAATCTAGAAACTAATTTTATATATAGAAAAGACTTTCAGATGATGTAATTCATAAGTTAATTATAAAAGACTTCTGGATTACATAATCCGAAAGCTAGATCTAAATTTTTTTTTCCAAAATATGTAATTAAAATATTATAAAAGGGATGATACAAGAAGGTATGGAGATAGAGGAAAAAGCAACCATCCGAAACAAATACATGTCATAACAAAATGACAAATTCTTTCTACACCTAATCTTTTAACATGTACCCTACATAATTTTAAATTTCAAAAGATGTATTTCATTTTGAAAATAAAAATCTGAAATTAAAAATAATACATTATGAAAAAGTAGATTCAAAAAGATATTATTATATTTTAAAAATCAAAATCTCATTTCAGTTAAAAGAATCTACAATACAATTTTTTTTTTTTGAAAAAAATTTCCAGAAACATATTTCAAAAAAGAATTCAGAATGTATTTATATATATATATATATATATATTCCATTTTATTTAAGACATTTTTATCTTTTTCATATTAAAATTGGGTGTCTCGTATTATTATAATTCAAAATTTAAATCATAAACAAGAAAATATGGTAAAGATCCTATTAAAAATATTTTTAAAATATTTACAAATATTACGTGCGGTTAGATTATATAAATAAATATTTTATTTTTTTTAACTAGATTTTGAGGTTAAAAATCATAATCAAACTTATTTTAAAATATTATTCAACTTAAATTTTGGAAATATTTTCAAAACTGTTATAAACATATCGGTAGGTATTTATGTAATTTTTTAAATGATAACTTTGTGAACTAAAAGATGTCATTTCAAAATCAGAGAACCATAAAATCACGTTAAAATTTAATGGGACAAAAAAATATTCTTAAGTTCCAAGAATTAAAAAGATATTTTAAATTTTTAAAATGAAATATAATTTTAAATTTGAAGGATTAAACATATCATTTTTAAATTTAAGAAACTAAAAAATCATTTTTAAATTTAAATAACTAAAAATCACTTTTAAATTGAAAGATTAAAAATTTACTTTAAAAATCTTATAAGCTAACTTTAATTCTATGCAATATAAAGTGAAATCATGACCAGTAATTAGGGCAAATGAAATAAACATTTTCAAACTACAACCAGAGTCAGTCAAATAAATAAAAAATTATAAAAAATATGAAAATACTCAAATATATTTAAATCTTTATCTCAAATTTATTGAAATAAGAATTAATGACTGAGTTATTATCCGTTTTATTTTGAGAAAATATTATAGGAATGAATCACCACATTTGAATTATTTTTTATTTTAGTCACATTTTATTTTTAATAAACATGTTGAATAAATTAAAAAATATATATATTTAAAATATCACTGAAATGTGACACTATTAAAAATTAAAGAAAATTACCAAAACTCCGGAAGAGAGAAGAAGAAAAAAAATTTCTTTGTTCTTCCTTGGCTGCGAATTCGAACGTGACTATGGAGAAGAGGAAAAACTAAAATCTGATTTTATAAATTTGTAATATATTTAGAGTAAAATAAAAATTTTAAATTCAATATAACATTTTAAATTTGAATAATAGAACAATGCGAATTAGCTATAACAAATTTATATTTTAAATAATAAATTAATCATTATTTAAATAATTTTCCGTTTTTCAATTTTGCGTTGATCTTCTTCAAACTTTTATTTTGAACATTGTATTAGATTAAAAAAAAATATAAAATAATAAAGTTTGTTAAGTTATCATGTTATACTATTTATATAATATATATAGTCTCATGATGGGGAAATTGAATCTATGTATTAAAATATTTCATATTGATTAAAATATTTATTTATACAATCTAATAACATTTTTAACATTTACGTTAACGTAAATGTTAAATATTTTCAAAATATTTAACGTAAATGTTAAATGTTATTAGATTGTATAAATAAATATTTATTTTGCTTTACTAGATTTTGAGGTTCAAAATCATAATCAAACTTATCATAAAACGTTATTCAACTTAAATTTTTGAAATTTAAAATTATCGTAAATCATATTTCTAAATCTGTTGAAAAACATATTGGTAGTTATTTCAAAAACAGGTAACTATAAAATGACGTTGAAATTTAAAATTCTAAGATTAAGAAACTTATTTTCAAATTGAGTTTGACACCTTGTTATAAGAAATTTCACATAAGAAAATTTCTTAATATTTTTTTTAAAGTCTTATAATAATAAAGATTAATTTATAATATAAGTAATTAGCAAGATAAAATCTTAGTAACTAATTTTAAATATTAATTTAAAAATTACTTTATAATTTTTTATTAGTTTATATAATATTTTCTAATTAGTCAATATTGTAACTAACTATTTTGATTTCTAAAATTAATTTTAATTTCACAATTTTTTTATTAAAATTTTTAGAAAGATATTTGAAAATATATTTTATTTTATATTATATAATCTTGAAGTAAAAATAGTTTATAGATTGCACAATTTAAGTAAAAAAAAACTTATGAATTATATGTCTGAAAGTCAAAAAAAGTTTTTGTATTACATAATTAGGAAGGAAGTCAAGAAAACTTTTGTATTTTACAATCAGAAACTAAAGAAATATATGGATTACATAAATTTGAAAGTAAAAAATATTTCTAAATTGTATAATTAAAAATAATTATAAAAAAATATATTTTTAAAATTATTACGAAAAATCAATTTTTAGAGACAAAGTAAATTTTTTTGTATTTATAAGAAAAATATGGGAGTGATTTTTATTTTATTTTTTATAAACAAACCACTGGTCTTTCTGGTAGTTTTCAATATCTTTGTACCAAATTTTTTTCATGTATGAAAATGTGTTTTTGAAGATATTACATTAAATATGGTAAAAACGTAAAATACAAATTTCCAACTTATAATAAAAGGTTAGGTTGAACTCTGTTGGAAATCTCACATCGACTAGAGATTAGAGTCTTTCATAATATATAAGTGGGTGCAAACCTCACCTCATCGAGCCGGTTTAATGAGGTTGAGTTAGGCTTAAAACCCACTTCTTAACATGGTATCAGAGCCATTTTCGAGCCTATCTAACGAGCATTTGTTGGGTTTATCAGGCCACCCGTCATCGGACCGTTATCGGACCACCCATAACATATATCTCCACGCACGAGTTGGTAGCCTCGGCGTGAGGGGGTGTGTTGGAAATCCCGCATCGACTAGAGATTAGAGCCTTTCATAATATATAAGTGGGTGCAAACCTCACCTCATTAAGCCGATTTTATGAGGTTGAGTTGGACTTAAAACCCATTTCTTAACAAACTCAGTTTTGAATACTTGTTTTGATATGTCATTTTGAGTAATGTTGTAATGTTGTGTAAGGTTCAATAGATCCTTAACTGGTAGAATGTAAGAAAACTTGTTTTTATTTTTTTTATAAGGGTTGAAGTATCTCTGAATTATCTCATTTTATTTTATTTAGTTTTTACTGGTAAATTACACTTTTGATAAAAAAAATATAAGGTAAATTACAATCTAAATATGGAGAATATTATTGGTGTTTTTGTTGATTTTTGAGAGAGAATGCAATCCACAGAATGAGTTGATGTTGGATTTAAAGTGATGACACTTGTTGATCATAAAATAGAGAGAATGAGAACCCATGATTGTGCAGAAATATGTGTTTGTTTTCATGTATATATACACACAATTAATTTCTAATTTATCTTTTAAAAACTAACTTTGAAGGCCTCAAAAATATCACAACACAATGCAAGCTGTGAAAGAAAAGTTTCAGAGTATGAATGCCACACGCAAGGCAAAACAAGAAGCAAAGGCTGAAGAAAAGGTACCTCTAAATTATTATCAACAGATTTCAACAATTACCTTTTCCTTATATCATCACAATTTTTAACACAGGTTTTGTGTTCCAAAACTATACAAATTTAGCCACATACCTATTGGCAACATTATATATATATATATATATATATATATATATATATATATTTTTTTTCACTTTTTTTTTTTTTTTTATAAATTTTGTTATATCTATATATATTATTATTTTTATATATTACATACATAATTTT
>Ga0123342_1004162_pt1 | contig 22433 bp, 14 predicted proteins | sample Turbeawhitnodule_FD_89960 | JGI IMG/M metagenome (GOLD analysis project Ga0123342, IMG submission 89960) | Root nodule microbial communities of legume samples collected from Mexico - Turtle bean Mexico white nodule | ecosystem: Host-associated > Plants > Roots > Nodule | place: Mexico: Nepantla... | reverse complement strand
TTTTTTTATACTGATAGTATAAAGAGAGATAAAAATACATAAAATCTCATATTCTCACTCCATCAGAGAGAGGTATATATATATATATATATATATATATATATATATATATATATATATATATATTACTCTACATTTCGTAATTTCTAATGTTTTTTTTGTGTGAATAATACTGTGGTTCTTTGAAGTAAATAATACTACTAAGCTATTATGTAGGGCAACCTAACTTAGTCAACTTTTTTTATATATAGGAATTCTGCAATGCCTATACTAACCATTTTGTTTGTATACTTCAATTATTATACAGCAAATGAAAGTAAGAAACCAATGTGCTATAATCATTATGCCATTGGTTCGGTTTGTATAGCCTTTATCTAACTGGAATGAGTCAAATTCTGAATTTGACACGTTAAATCATTTTTCAAAATTTCATTCTCATCGTAGAACTACATTACAACTTTATTTTTGTAATACCTTTGCAGAAAAGTGGTAGTATCACATACAATGGCCATGAGCAAAGTGAGTTTTGCATTCAAAGGGCTTCTGCATACACAGCACAAACTGATAATCACATCGCAGAACTGACAGTGAGAGAAACTTTTGATTTTGCTAACAGATGTCAAGGTTCAAGTGATGCAGGTATGTATATGATATACTAATTTTCATTATTTTTATTTTCCATTTCACATTTATAATATTAGTTTCCTTGTTTATTATCACAAACAGAAATTTTGAAAAATCTGGAACGCTTGGAGAAGGAGAAGAACATTATGCCAAGTCCAGAAATTGATGCTTTCATGAAGGTCGTCTCATCTTAAATAATATGTGAAAAATCATGCATATTTTCAAGTTCAGGGAGGTCCTCTAATTTGTGTCTTTTGAAACTGATTTTACTCAACAGGCATCACTTGTTGGTGGGAAAAGGCACAATGTGATGACAGATTATGTTTTGAAAGTGCTTGGTCTTGATGTATGTTCAGATACGGTTGTGGGAAATGAAATGTTAAGGGGTGTCTCTGGTGGCCAAAAAAGGAGAGTTACAACAGGTGATCTCTTTCCCCTCTCAAGGATTTTGTTGCAATTTTCTTTGGAATTTGGCTCTTGTGGTCATATATTCTTATGTTAAATCTAACTGGATTAGCTCTTTAATGTTACACACAAAAAGGGTCCAATTTCAGTCCCTATATTTTTTAGATGAAGTTAATTCTTTCCACTTGTAATATGAAATATCGCTTTGACAGAAGGAGAGATTTCAATTGTAATTTTGCTTCTTATTCGCAACATAGGACATTCATATAGAACAAAATAGAGAAACTAACACAATTCAGGAATTTGAATCCATGTTAGTTTTGACTGTGGTGTGTGTGTATATATATATATATATATATATACACCAGAAGATTAAGACATTACCAAGGCACTAATTGAAGCTGAAAATTGTAGCAAGCAATGACAAGCTTTTGCATTTCATATTTTTTCTTCAGGAGAACTGATTGTTGGACCGCGAAAAGCTCTATTTATGGACGAAATTTCAACTGGACTAGATAGCTCTACAACATTCCAGATTGTTAAATGCATAAGAAATTTTGTTCATCAAATGGAAGCTACTGTACTCGTGGCTCTACTTCAGCCTGCACCGGAAACATTTGAGCTCTTTGATGATCTTTTGCTTCTGTCAGATGGGTATGTGGTATATCAAGGTCCCAGAGAAGATGTGCTGGAGTTTTTTGAATCATTAGGTTTCAAACTTCCACCCCGCAAGGGAGTTGCAGATTTTCTTCAAGAGGTATTTGTAAACTTTTTCTTTTTAACGGCCAAACTCAAATGCTTTAAGAAGTTATTATTGCTTAAAACATGGTATTTTTCGTATGTCAGGTGACCTCCAAAAAAGATCAAGCTCAATACTGGGCTGATCCTTCAAAGGCCTATAAATTTATCTCAGTACAAGAGATTGCAGAAGCCTTTAACAATTCTAAATTTGGAAAGGCTGTGGAATCCATGTGTACTGCACCCTTTGATAAATCAAAGAGTCATCCTTCAGCTTTGCCCACAACTAGATTTGCTGTGCCAAAATGGGAGCTCTTTAAGGCTTGTTTGTCACGAGAGTTGATCTTGCTCAACGGGCACAAGTTTCTATATATTTTCAGGACCTGCCAGGTATATACAAACCCAAGTAAATTGTGATGCACTGCTTCTATAAATAGTTTTTTCAATTCTTAATTTTGTACAAGTTGAATTCATGATAAGTTAGAAAGGTTCCAACCGTTAATCTCTTACACTTTATAGTTCATATTTAAATGTAGATTATAGATTATCTCCAACACATTTCCAATCAAGCAATTCAACATGGAAAACATATAAACAAGTTGATCATGAGTTCAGAGTTCAAAACACACTATACACACACACACATCAATAGAAGGCTCAATGTTTATGATTTCTTATTCATTGTTTGAAGGCAACTTATAATTTAAAATTTGACAAAATCTCTTGCTGTAAAAGGTCACATTTGTTGGACTTGTCACATGCACAATGTTCATACAAACAAAGTTTCATGAAAAGGATGAGACTTATGGCAATCTCTATCAATCCGCGCTATTTTTTGGACTGGTGCACATGATGTTTAATGGATACTCTGAGTTGTCACTCATGATAGCTCGGCTACCAGTCTTCTACAAACAAAGAGGCAATTTATTTTATCCCGGATGGGCATGGTCTTTGGCCACTTGGATTCTTGGGGTACCATATTCCCTTATTGAAGCTGTTGTATGGACTTGTGTTGTGTACTACTCTGTTGGATTTGCCCCAGCTCCTGGAAGGTACTTATCTTTTCATCCTTTGTTGGGAATCCTTTCCATTTAGAAAATATTCAAGACTAATAATACTCTTTGCATTCTGCTTAATATTTCAGGTTTTTCCGCTACATGCTTCTCCTACTTATGCTTCATCAAATGGCATTAGGTCTCTTCCGATTCATGGCTGCTCTTGCTCGTGACATGGTCATTGCTAATACATTTGGATCAGCTGCATTGATGGTCATCTTCTTGCTGGGAGGATTTATTATCCCAAAAGGTAGGCTGCAGCCAGAACCATTGAATAAAAGGCAGATATAATGCAGTTTTGTTGTTAATGATTTGATTGCTACTCTTTCAGCCATGATTAAGCCATGGTGGATTTGGGGTTACTGGTTGTCACCTCTTACCTATGGACAAAGAGCAATTTCAGTCAATGAATTTACTGCCACTAGATGGATGCAGGTATTTCATACATGCTAATTAAATTTATTCTTGCTTTTCCATCCTTATCGGTAGTGGTTTATAGAAGATTGATGTAACTATGAAAACTGTGTTTTAGCATTCTGCTTTCGGGGGGGACACAGTTGGTCACAATGTTCTCAACGGATACAATATACCATCTGATGATTACTGGTATTGGATTGGTTTTGGAGTTTTAACACTCTACACAATTATTTTCAACTGCTTGATCACATGGGGCTTGAGCTATCTGAATCGTAAGTTTAGAACAACTTTTCTCATCTTTCTATTCTCATTTTCATCAATTGAGTTTCTTTTGGTATGCAATGGTTGATCTCCAAAGACTATCATTTTCTCCAGTCGAAGACCAGTTTAATAAATCTTTTTGCTTTGCTTGCCACAGCACTCCAAAAAGCACGATCTATTCTTCTTGGTAATGAAGAGGACTCACAAACGAGTTCTGATAAAAATGGATCCAAATCTAGTGGTGATGAAGGACAAGCCTCGGGAATGATTCTTCCTTTTGAGCCTATGACAATGACATTCCATGGTGTCAATTATTACGTTGATATGCCACAGGTGTGGGGCTTTTGTAGTTTCAGTTTCCTGAATGCATTTTATTTTAAAGACAAAAACAAATAGTAGAAGTTGTTTGATCATTAACTTTTTCTGAATAAACTTGCTTTCACCAGGAGATAGCAAAACAAGGCGTAGGAGAAACTAGGCTGAAGCTCCTGTCAAACGTGAGCGGCGTTTTTGCACCTGGTGTCCTTACAGCTTTGATGGGATCAAGTGGAGCTGGAAAGACCACTTTGATGGATGTTCTTGCGGGAAGGAAAACAGGAGGATATATTGAGGGTGAAATTAAAATATCTGGCCATCCTAAAGTGCAACAAACGTTTGCCAGAATTTCAGGATATGTTGAACAAAATGACATACATTCTCCTCAGCTGACAGTTGAGGAGTCCCTGTGGTTTTCTGCCTCATTAAGGCTTCCAAAGGAAGTAAGCATGGAGAAAAAGATTGTAAGTTCCTTACTGAACAAGTGACAATAATGAATACCTTAGCATGCTTAATTGTGATCAGTTCATTGACATGGTGATCTCTTCTGCAGGAATTTGTTGAACAAGTAATGAAACTGGTGGAGCTTGATAGTTTAAGGAACGCTTTGGTTGGAATGCCTGGTAGTTCCGGCTTATCAACAGAGCAGAGAAAGAGACTGACAATTGCAGTGGAGCTTGTAGCAAACCCTTCCATAATTTTCATGGATGAACCTACTTCTGGACTTGATGCACGTGCAGCAGCCATTGTTATGAGAACAGTTCGCAATACAGTTGATACCGGCAGAACAGTGGTGTGCACCATCCATCAGCCAAGTATTGATATATTTGAAGCATTTGATGAGGTTAGTTCTTTCAATTACTATCTCTAGTCAGTTTTAATATTGTTTTAAGTTATAACTAATGATTAAGTAGCTTATCTCAGAGGTCTAACTTTGATTTTTCATTCTCAGTTACTTCTAATGAAACGTGGAGGACGAGTCATCTATGGAGGAAAGATTGGTAGGCAATCGGATGTCATGATAAAATATTTCCAGGTATCACTATCTTCAATCATTTCTTGTATATTTTCACATTCCATTCCTTAGTAGTGTGAGGTTCAGTATGTTGAAGTAGAAATTTAGTTCATGGAATTTAAGCAAAAGTCTTTTGTCAAAACCCTCTACCTTCGAATATTTACTTCATGGTTTTAAGTCACAAGAATTAATCTTCCTGCTTGCTCTTTTAAGAACATGGAAGAGCTGTGAGCAGATTAAATTTCTATATTTTTTTAAGACTATAGAGTATTATCAACCATGACCTTACTTGTGTGTCATGGCTTGACCTTGCTTCTTGCATTACATAACATGTACTAATCGAAACTGAAATACTGAATTCTGTTGTGATCAAAACTCTCTTGTTGTATCTTGTTCAGTCAGTTTATTATTTTTTAAAAGTGTTAAATTCAGTTTCTATTTGTTCTGCAGGATCTTGAAGGAATCTCTCCAATCCCCAGTGGCTACAATCCAGCTACATGGATGCTTGAGGTTACCACACCAGCTCTTGAAACGAAACTTGGTGTAGACTTTGCCGAAGTTTACGAAAATTCCGAACAATTCAGGTTCTTGTTTATGTGTGCTACTGGCGTAGTCTCCCTTACACTTTTTTATTTGAGGAATAGATAAGGTCTATGAATATGATGAACAATAACAATAATAACAAAAGCTCATATGTTTTTAGAAATATAAAATTATCAGGTTACTACCTTGTGCATAGAAGGATTGTTTTCCATGTGGGACTAATGATTCTGTCACATCTTTACCTCAGGGGGGTGTTATCTTCTATTAAGGAATATGGTCAACCTCCTCCTGGCTCACAACCTTTGAAGTTTGACACAATATACTCACAAAACACAATGGCACAATTTCTCAAGTGTTTATGGAAGCAGAATCTAGTATACTGGAGGAGTCCACCCTACAATGCAATGAGGATTTTCTTTACAATAATATGCGCCTTGATATTTGGTACCGTATTTTGGAACATCGGTACAAAGAGGTATGCATTCTTCATAATCCCATATGCCATCAGAAGAAGTATCTTATCAATGAAAACAAAAGCAAAAGTATTTATGATAATCATGTCACTGAATGTTCTGTAGGGGAACAACACATGAAGTGTATGTAATTATGGGTGCACTCTTTTCTGCATGCCTTTTCCTTGGAGTAAACAATGCATCTTCTGTACAACCTGTTGTTTCAATAGAAAGGACAGTGTTTTATAGGGAGAAAGCAGCTGGAATGTACTCTCCAATCTCATATGCAATTGCCCAGGTAGGTGCCATTTTAGCAGGAATGATTTTCAAGGCTATTTTTTCATTTTCAGATTGCATATGTCACTGTTACTTTATCTTATTAACAGGGGCTGGTGGAGATCCCATACGTTGCTCTTCAGACAATAATATTTGGTGTAATCACATATTACATGGTCAATTTTGAAAGGGATGCTGGTAAGATCTCAAGTTTCCATATTGATATGCTTCCTGCATCATGGACCTGTTAGCCAGCTTTACATCATAGAAAGAAGGACTTCTCACTCTAGTTACATTAATCATAACTCATTTAGTTTTAAAAGATAGTAGTTGAAGATGTTCAACATGAATAAAATCTGTGTGGTCCTACATATTGAGAAATTTTCTACCTACATATTTATATTTTCTCATGTTGGCTTCCTAAATTTTTCCTCAGACAAACACTAACACAATACTATGGCTTTTCTTATCTTATGCAGGAAAGTTTTTGCTCTATCTTGTGTTCTTATTCCTTACATTCATGTACTTCACCTTCTACGGTATGATGGCTGTTGGAATTACCCCTACCCAACACTTTGCAGCAGTTATTTCTTCTGCATTTTACTCTCTATGGAACCTTGTATCTGGATTTCTTATTCCAAAATCTGTGAGTAAAACAGCCTATAACTTTGTGCATTAGATGTATCTGACATTTTTTTTTGTCTTGGCCTAATATCAACGAGTCTTGCAATGTTTCAGCATATTCCTGTATGGTGGATTTGGTTCCATTATATCTGCCCAGTTTCGTGGACACTTCGTGGCATTATCACATCTCAGCTTGGCGATGTGGAAGAAATGCTCGAGGGACCTGGATTCCAAGGCACTGTGAAAGAGTTCATTGCTGTTACTCTTGGATATGACCAAACTATTAATGGAATGTCATCAGTGTTGCTGTCAGTCATTGTGCTCATTTGCTTCAACATCCTCTTCTTTGGTTGCTTTGCCGTGTCAATTAAAGTCTTGAACTTCCAAAAGAGGTGATTCGAGAATTTAGAGTTCAAGATCAGAGAAGACACAGCTATACATCCATGATTGATGATTTTTACATTATTGGACAATCTTCAAATAAAGTCATCAGCAACTAAAATATATGAAATTATGGACTGAGGGAGCATCACATGCAGTTCAGTTTATTATGGTGATCAAATCAGTGTATTGACATTCCTCAACCGTTCCATTTACCCTTTTCCAGATCAACTATTGTAGAAGCTCCAATTTGTAATCCTATTCTACCATTTTTTTCATCCTTGTAAGGTAGGAACTAGGAAGAGATATCATTAATGAATGTCAACCATTTCTAAAAGAATAGAAATGGTATTTTAGTATCTGTTAAATTTCAGCGATATGCATGAACTTTTTCAGTTATAAATATACATCATGTTGAGCTGAGTTTTCTTATTGTCAATTTAATACTGCATGATATAGTTAGAAATAGATTGATAAGATATAAAAAAGTGTTAAGCTAAATTATATAAATATTCATAGTACTAAATCAGAATACGTGCAATGTCTAATTGATTTGTGCAAGAGATATCAAGGACTCTTAATAGTTCACATGGTTGGCCTTCTAGCACCGCAATAAAGAAAAAAAGGGATGAAAATTTTGGGAAGAATCAATCTTCTCCATTACTTTAACCAGTTTAGCTGGAATGAATAGTGCACTACAAAGAAGAAAGCAGGGAGTTATAATCCTTAATTGAAAAAATAAAGACTGAATTTTGATCAATTATGCACTTACTGTCTGGATGATCGAAAAATAAAAATAAAAACGAATAAATAATTAGTTATTCTAGCAAAGTTCATTAAAAATAGGGGTGTTCATAGATTGGATTTTTCAAAATCCAATATAGATCTAATAAAATGGATTGGATTTAGAATCCATATCCATTTTAACTAGATATAATTTATATGGATTTTTTCAAATCCATTTAAAATGGATTAAATCTAGATTAAGTCCATTTTGTTAATTAAATTAAATCAACTTTGTCAATTAGATTAAATTCACTTTGTCAATTAAATTAAATCTACTTTGTTAATTAGATTAAATCTATCTAGATCTTGGTCCTGACTGACTTAGCTTAAAAAGTTTTGAGCCCAATCGGCTCGACATGTACTTTGGCCCACTCGACTTGACATGAAAACTAGTCGAATCAGCTATACCTCGGCCCAGCCCGACTCGACCTAGGCCGGACCGACTCAGCCTGGGTCAACTTGACTCTACATGGGCTTGGGGAAACTCAACTCGACATCAGCCCAGGCCGACTCCAGTCAACATTTGTTGGGGAAGACTCCCCTCGACATCGACCCAGATCGACTCCGCTTGACATCCACCCGGGCCGACTCCCCTTGAAATCGACCCGGGCCGACTTCGCTCGACATCGGCCCAGGCCGACTCCGCTCGACATCGACCCGGGCTGACTCCCCTCGAAATCGACCCGGGACGACTCCGATCAACATCGGCCCAGGTCGATTCCGTTCGACACCGGTCGATCCGGGTCGACTCCACCTGACATCGGCACGGGTCGATTCCGCTCGACATCGGCTAGGGCCGACTCCGCTCGACATCGGCTAGGGCCGACTCCGCATGACATCGGTTAGGGCTGACACCGCTTGACATTAGTCTCAGCCGACTCTACTCGACATCGGTTCGGGTCGACTCCGCTCGACATCGGTCTGGGTCAACGATGCTCGACATCATCCCGGGTCGATGTCGAGCCGAGTCGGCTCGACATCGGCCCGGACCGACTCGACTAGATGTCATTCTGGTCCAACTCAGCTCGACATGGGCCCGGGTCAACTCGGCTCGACACCAACCATGGCTGACTCGCCTCGACACCGACCCTAGCCGGCTCAACTCGGCATTGTCCCTGGCTTACCCGGATCGACATCGGATCAGACTGACTTAACCTAACATTTGCTTGGGCCGACGTAGCTCGACATTGGCCTTGCTTGATTCAACTTGGCATCATCTCGGGTGGAGTTGGCTCGACAGGGTCTCAGACCGACTTGGCTCGATATCGGACATGGGCTTGGGTCGACTCGGGTCGACTTCGATTCGGACCGACTCGACTCGACATGAGTTCAGGTCGACTTAGCTCAACATGGGTCCGGATTGACTCTGCTCAACCTGGGTTTGGACCAAGTCAAAATCCAATTTTGGATAATCCAAAAATGTATATAATCTATATCTAATCCATATCCAATTAAATGGATTGGACTTAAAATCCAAAAATATGGATTTGGATTTGAGATAAATCCATTTGAGGCAGTTTCTTCCTGCACCCCTACATTTTTCTTCCTACACCCCTACAATGTTATGCAAAGACTAAAATATCCTAATTATTTTTTAAAAACCCTAAAATGCCTCTAATTCATAGAAACCCTAAAACTCTCACTTTCATTTTCGTCTTCCCAGCACAACCGCAACTCCCAATCTCCAGATCTCCATTCCGTGCGGCACCATTCTAGGAACTCTATCTTGGTGGTTTGGGATGATCTTCACAACTTGAAGTTAAGTAAAATTTATGGTATTTGGATCTGTAATTTTATTTTTTGTTTAGATTTTCGTTTCCATACTTCATCTATATTATTTCAGACAATGCAATCCAATAGTTTTACGGAATAGAGAATCCATATATGTTTTTTTATATTTCGAATTATTAAATCCGTAGAAATCCTGGATTAATGCTTCCGGTATAATCTCGGATTGACAGTTTTGGTAATATTCTGGATTGCTGCTTCCAGTAATATTCTGGATTGATGAATCCATAGTATATTATTCAATTCCGAATTAATGAATCTGTAACACATTCCCCAATCTTGATTTCTAGCAACCACAAAAACTCCATAATTCTTATCTTTAGAATCCAAGCAACACTTCGGCAACCTACTCCTCCACCTTGCTCCGTACAATTACAAAGACCCTTCACCAGCACCTAATATGAATGAAGAAGATGAACAGTGGCAAAAAAACTCCACCATGGTGCCCCTTTTCAAATAATAGGTTAAGGTCAGTTTTGGAATTTTTAAAATTGCGGGGGTGCAGGAAGAAGAAGCCTCCATTTGAATGGATTAAAAGTAATGTGGATTTGGATAATTATGGATTGGATTTGGTAATTTGGATTTTTTGCCCACCTTTAATTAAAAGGGTCCAAAACATAGAGAGTGTGTTTAAAGAGGATTAGGTACAAAGAGTAAAAGTCCAACTGGGTTTAAGGCCCGATAAGAAAGTGTTATAAATAGATGATCAACTCAAAAAGTAAGTAGAGTGAATTTTATTTGATCATAACTAAAATCAATTCTGACTTTATCATCGAATATCCTTGCAGGTACACACACCCACCAAGAAAAAGATACTGAGACTAAAGACCGAGAGATCTAATGAACCTAGTCCAATGAAATGATAGCTCACAAGTTACATCCAAACCTAAATCCATGTTAGAGGAGTAACGAGCCGAAAACCTGTGCAATAAAAGACTGAGAAGTCAAGGATTTCATAATAAAGTTATTTCTAACCTTGTAACAAAAAATTATATTGCAATATCAGCTATTACTTGAAAAATTAGTTATTATAACTTTACACTTTTCTTCAAAACTTAAAATTACATTTCTAGATTAGAAGAATATATATATTCTTTAATATCCTCGACTCATTGAGATACACATAGAAGCATTTAGTTTGTGTTGAAATTTATTTGTCTGTCTCTCTGTTTGTTGCTAATGGTCACTCTTCTCTGACTTAGAAACTAATCTTCCCATATATCTTGTTATAGATCTTCCTAGTCACTAAATATAAGAGATTTGAATGTTTTTTATAATTGTGATGTGTAGATATTTATAAAAAAAAACTTTTCATTTAACTACTTTTAAAACTAAGACACTAATTAACTTTAGCTTGTGAAAAAGTATTATATATTTTATCTTTTTTTCTCAATTAAATGTTTTTTAAAAACAAAGCCTAAATATACTATTTTGCATTTAATACTTATAAAACAGTGTGAGGATTAATAGAAAAATGCATCAAGTACTCAAGTTAACATGGTCACAAATACGAGCAGAAGAAAGGACTCAAAAAAGAACTACCTGAACATTTGATAAACTGGTCTGAGAGCTTATATTAACTTTTTCTTTTAATTAGTATATGGTTACTGCAAAGACTGAAAAAAAAAATGTGGAAAGTGATTATAGGCACCAAAACAAAAGATAGGGTTAGTTATTGTCAATGGATGAAGACAAAATGTATGCATACACAAGTGACAGAAAGGGACATTGATCTAGAAAATAAGTTATACACATTATTAATTTGGATGATTCCATCTGTGTATATATATATATATAGTAGTAAAGTATGCAGCAATAAAGGGTCTGGTCAACCAGCACATGCAAAGCACACCCTGCCACTAATTTTCTTAAGGAAAACTCCATATTATGGTGCTCCATAAATTTCTGTTACCAAAAACTTCAAAGTTGAAGTCAAAGAAGCCAGCATGAACCTAGGGAATCAGCTTCTCATCTCTCATGCAATCAATCCAATACATTATTGAATTCAATGTCTTATACCTTGCACAAAAACCAAGTCCATCAACTTTGTCTCTGCTCCCCAAGAGTTTGAAAGGTAAACGAAACAAGGCATCTAAGAATTCCCAGTTGGCCATATTTTCCAGAGTTGAGTGAACCAAACCGTTTTCTTCCACAATCTCTTCCCAAACTTTCTGCTTCCCAGCCATGGCTTTTGAAAACCAGAAGTTTTCCACAAGCATGTCTTCCGGAACTTGCACTCCCAATTTCTTCCCAACAATTGGCCAAACCTCCTTCCAAGTGAAAGTTGGGCCATTGATTGAGTTGAAGGCTTGGCCATTGGTGGAAACTATGTCACTGTTTGTGGCTGCCCAAATGTGCTGATCAGCTACAAGCCTAGCATCTGATCCATCAATATAAGCCTCCTCCCAACATTTCCTTGTCCCCCCAAACACAAAAGGAAGCCTTAAATGTTTACAAATAGCCCCATAAACACACAAGCTCCCCATGAAGTTATAAATTGATCTAACAGAACTACCCAACAATAAACCAGGCCTATGCACAGACCAATACACCTTACCACTCAGTTTCTCAATGAGCAAATCTTCCAGGGCATAGTAGAAATTAAGGGATCTGCTAATTCTGGGAAACTCTTCATGGTAGTAGTAACAGTGGAGCTTCTCTTCATCAAAGGGGGGATACAGTGACACATAGTGCTTAGTTCCTGTCTGAAGGGAAACATGCTTTAGACTCTTGGCTACTGAGAGCATAGAGTTCAAAGCATTGGACATCATGGCCTTGTTCTGGTCACAACTTTCTTGAGTCTCTGATTGGAACTGGCTAGCCCATGTGACCCAAAACACATGAGTCACATCCTGTAAGCCAGACAGCTTCTTCTGGGTCTCCAAAGGGTTCAGCAAATTGCAAGAGATGAAATGGTAACAAGGGCTTATAAGGGTTGGTGGTGTTTCAGGCTTTCTAGCTATACCATAAACCTTCCAAGAAGGTTCTAAGAGTAGCAACCTCCTAGCCAACTCTCTCCCAACAAGTCCAGTGACCCCAAAGATGATAGCAACATGGCTTGTCTCCTCTATGCTTCCCATTGCCAGATGGGGGGCTCTATATGCTGACCCTCCCTCCCAAATTGAAACCATTTTATACTAATGAATGTGGTGCCTTATTGTGTCTATTTGGAACTTGGGTTGCAATAATGTGGACTTTCTAACTGTCCTAACACCGATCAACTTGTTTATATTGCTCTTCTTTTGAGGTGTTTTTCTGGGCTGGCATAGTTGTCACTTGTAAGATAGAGGTTTCAATTTAAAATTCCAAGTAAGATAGATGCTACTTGTTGCCAAGATAAGAGACATGAATGTGTTATTTTATAGAGCTCCTCAAATATGGCTACAAATATGTACTTTATCACCAACAACCACATTATTATATTATACTACTTTCTACCATTGCTTCAAACTTCAGCTTCTTTGTTAATATGATATCAAAATTATCTATAATTCAACTTTAGAGTCCATTTTTTTTAGCATGATATCAAAATTATCTATAATCTATCTTACGAGATTGTTTATCTTATGATATAGCAACTATCCATAAAATAAAATAAAATCAAATCAAATAATATATATATATATATATATATATATATTCCACTTCTTTATAAATATGACGTTTATGATTGAACAAAATTTGACCAAACCCTCTTGCTAATTCAAAAGAGGCGGTGGTTATGGCAATGGCCGTTGCAATGTTGGCGTTGCGGTCACAAGCAAGTTAAAATAACATATATATTAAGGTGTTGCGTAAATAATAATCTATATCATTATACAATCATCTCTTTTTTTTTTCTTTAATAAAAAGTTGAAACATAAGCACAAACAAAGAAATAATAGGAAGGAACTACAATATAATTTAAAGCAAATAACTGCCCAAGTCTATTTATAATTAAGCTCTAAGTGTTTACAATTTTTAATTATATATAATTAAATCTTCCTATTATAACATAACATATTTAATTATCCTACTTTTATCTAATAAAAAATCATATAAAAATAAAAAATAATAATATTTATTTATTTGTAAAAAATATAAAATGATATCATAAAAAATACAAACATACAAGTTTATCATGCCTTTATTTCTTATAATAATAATAATATAGATATATTCGGCCGAGCTTTATATATTATTTCTAAAAAAATAAAAATTAATTGATTTACAAATTTAAGTTAATTTATATATATAAGTTAACTTACATAAATTTGTTTATATAATTTCTTTAAATATTTATTTTAATCTATACATAGAGTAATTTTATATGGGTTAAATATATTTTTCGTCTCTTATTATAACACAAAATTAATTTTTTTCCATGTTCAAACTTTGGATTTATTGAATTGTAGTAAAAAAACTATTAAAATGAGTTTAGAGCGTAAGATTTACCAATGATATTTTTTACGTAAAAAAAATGAATATTCAACATAGACTGTATTATAATATTTTAATATCATATTTCACAGTTTATCACATAAAAAAATTAATATGTTTATCACGTAAGAAAAATTAATATGTTTATCTCGTAAGAAAAATGAGAATGATTCATTTCGATAGTTTTCTTACTATAATATCTTAAAAATTTAAAGTTTGAACTAAAAATAAATAAAAATTTATGTTATAATAAAAGAAAGAAAAAGATATTTAATCCATCTCATAAAAAGAAACATTTTCATATCTATTCTGGTAAGTCCCTACATAAACTCTTCCTCTTCTTTGTCCGGAAATTATTAAAAAGAAAGTCTTCGAAGCTTATGAGGAAAGTGGAGAAAGGTGAACCAAATCAATATCTAAATCAGCTTGTAATTTTTAAGAAGTTGTAAATTGAAAATTCCTTAAAAAAAATAAATTAGTTAGGTTTATAAGTGTATACAAAAAGTATAGACGAGAGAATTTCCAAAAAAAGTTATGCAAATTGATTTTAATATACAACGTTTTAAGCATATTTATTAAAAAAATATTTATCTGTATAGTTAGCCCTACCACTATGTGGTGCACTTGTCTTAAAAAAATGAATATTATAGGGTTTATGATTCCAAGGGTTGAATCATTATTCTTTTTAATTTGGAGGAAAACGTGTTCCCTCATTTTGTGGAAATAATAATATGTAATAGTGATGGGTCTGAAGTTCAAAGTTTGCATTTTGGAGGGTAAAAAGAAATTATATACACATATTAAAATAAAAGTTATATAAATATTATTAATATTTTTATTAAAAAATTAAATAGTTATAATAAAGTAATAATCAGTCAACAAAATATTTTTGAGTAATAAGTGATATTTTCACTAATGAACCCATTATTTTGAAATTATTATTATTACTATCTTTCTTTTTATTTACTTAAAAAAATTGATAGTAGTTTCATTCATTCACTCATTTTGTATCTTTATATATTAGGTACTATATTTGAAATTATTATCTTGAAATAAACATAACATTATAAACAAATTATTGATAATTAAAAAAAAAGTAAGAAAATAATATTTAAAGTATTAGAAAGGCATTACTTTATCAGCTTGTTGCCGACACCAAAAGTTTTGTTACATACAATTGAAAACACCAAACCCAATTTTTTTAACAATTAAAAATAATTTTTTTTATGATAACATTATTGTAAAGTATATGTTATTTTTGGTGATGATTAATGAAATAAGATTTTACTATTATTTAAAATCAACGTATATTAATAATTAAAGGCTTAAATAAAGAATAAATTATTTTTATAAATTGTTTAATTAATAACAGTGTTTTTATTTTCAGCAATGAAAAAGTACTATGTTTACAAAAACAGTAATGATAAGTATATTGTATATACTAGCAAAAACACATGTGTTATTGCACTTGTGTATCTACATTTTTCTTTTTTACTCAATTTTTAGGATAATACAAATTTAATATATACAGAAATTATTTTGGATGACTCGAAATTAAAAAAATATATATGTAAAAGAAAAATATGAATTGATTAATCAATCTCTTTTTTTTCTGATTTGAGTTTCTCTTATTCTTCAAGCTTTTTCTTTTTTTCCATTGTTAGTTTTGGGATCAGAGAGCATGATGATGTTCGTGTTAAGGTTGCGATTAACTTGATAGTAGATACAAAAGAATAATGACTTTACCAAAGAGTTGCTTGAAATGAAGTAGAAATAATGATTGAGAATAAATGTTATTTTATTTGATATATGTGAGATTTGGTGTGAGAGTATGTTCTCTCTTTCTTTTCCTGTTGTTGCCTTAAAATATAAAATTAAGAGAAGATTGGGGGGAGTTAGTTTGAAACTTGTAAGCTATTGAAATAGATAGTTAGCTGATGTAGACTATGGTTCTGTATAAATAATGTAAATAAAATAATATATAATGAAAAAATGTTGACAAAAAACTAAGTAATAAAATGTGGAATTATGTTTAAATTAAAATAATCATGATGATTTGTGTCAGTAAAAAAATAGTAGTGAGAAAGCTTAAAAAGAGAGTTTGTCTATAAAGGCAAGAAATAAGGAAACATCATGCTTTAATTACTGGTAATTTATTTCGTACATTGAGTGAAAAAATATGTAATTATGGAGTAAGCAGGAAACATGGAAAAGGTAAAGAAAAGGGAAAAGGGGATTCAAATTATCACCCTAAATGTCACACTGTTCTGTATATATATACCTTATTATTATAGGGAAACATCAATGCTATGTTCTGTGGTTTTGTGACATTCTGGTGGCCCTCCAAGCTTTAGTTTCAAAGACACAAGCATCCACCTAAAAGAAGATGCACCTCTTCATTCCAATTTATTCTCTACCTCAGAAATTCACCCTACTCTATGCTTCATCTGTAACACAGATAATTAACACTGTCAAATCCACCATCATTTCATGTCAAAATGCTACAACTGATTCGTTTACATTTGGTGTTCATATGTTACACTATAAAAATACTTACATGGAATACTAGATAGGGTTAAACATGTAGCTTGGAATAGCAAGATCTGTACTTACTAATTAGTGGAGTTTTGTGAACAAAAAAGCATGCAGCAATGATAATGTAACACAGGAAAAGAACCACTCCTTTCATGTAGTGTGAAGTTCCATCCTATATGAGATACAACAAAATCATATTAGAAAAATAAAAGTGATATCAAATATGGAAAATGATCCTTTCACAACTATGTTTTGAAAAACATCAGTCTAGTAGTCTACAATTGTGATTTGGCCAATACAATTTAAAATTGTTTCATTTCATAAAAAGTTTGTAATCTGGTATATGGTTTTCAACATATCAATATTCATCACCACATATATATGCAGAAGGTGTTATGCATAGTTTACCTGCAAAGTGAATGCTGTAACAATAATTGTAAAAGCAAGACACCCGGTTTCAAGGAGATTGAAATCCAAGTCCATTTCTATACCCATTATCCATGCAACAACTACACTTAATGGAACCTGTCATTTATAATTAGATAATCAAAATTTGGTCTCAAAGCATTATGTATTCTCCATACTCATACCTTACATTATACACACAATTCATAATAGTTTAGCCTCACCACAAACATAGAAATTTGAGTTGCAGATCCCATAGCAACACCCAATGATATGTCCTGAATCATACATAGATCTTAAATTAAAGATAGTTGACAAACTTAAGCTTTCACACAAAATTGAAACTTATGCTTAGCAAAATAATTGATGTAACCATACCAACTTGTTCTTAAAAGCAAAAATGATTGAGCCAGCATGCTCTGCAGCGTTTCCCACAATTGGTAACAAAATTATGCTAATGAAGCTAACAGAAATGCCCCAGGAATCTGAAGCAGCCTAGTTAAGCATGAAAGGATCAACAACTCATTAATCTAAGTTCAAGCCGTTGAAATTTCTGAATATATGCACTTCAAGAATAATATAGGTAAAATACTTATTGATATGTACCTCAATGGTTGCCACAACATATTCAGAAAGCAGAGATATGATAAGTGTCATACCAACCAACCAAGTAAATGCACTCCAAAATCCTATCACAGCCTTCTCTTCTTCGTTTTCATCTTCCTGTGATCAAATCACTTGCTTAATTATCATTGTATCGGAAAATTACTATTATGTCAAAACACAGGAGTTTTTAACTAGACCAACTTATTCTATAAAATATAAAATGTCAACGCTTGTTTTACATCTTCACCAAGTCAAAATTAGTGTCATATATTGAACAGGAATTGTTATTTTGTTTAGCAAAAATGTTGGAGTAATGCTGATCAAATGTGCTGAATCAAGGGTTGAATATCAATCACCTCTTGTCCATCGAAAAATTGTCGATGTGTTTTTAATTGAAAGAAGATGTATCCGGCATATGCAAGAAGCATAACAATGCTGCTTGCTCTGGACAATTGTAGAGTGCTAGTGGCTATTGAAGGATATTCTTCTGCTATGGCATATCTGAACATTAATGGCAGCAAATGGCACAGCAACCCCAGCAACAAAACCAGTGAGTTTACATCTGTTTGTTTCTGCTCATTCGATCACCAAATGACAAAAAAATTTCAGGGTCAGAAGCAAGAAAATTAAACAGTGAGAAAATTTTGAAACTGAAACAAAATGGTAAGAAGCATTGTATATTGTACTCTGTCATATCTTTGCTCCTTCCTAAGGTTGGCTAAGCCTCCACAAAGGAGTGAACTTCCAAGAACTAATAGAAGGTTTGAGAGAATGGAACCCAGCAGGGAGAACTTCACAACATTTACTTTGTTTTGGTGAAGTGCTAGCAAAGATATGATCATCTCAGTTGCATTACCACAGGTTGCATTTAGAAGCCCTCCAACTGAAAAATATTCAATCACTTTTCACTGCCCCATTTATTCTTCAAATTTGTAGCTCAATTGATGTAATACAATCCATTTCAATCAAGGGTGAATTAGGATTTAATGAAAAAACAGATCAATTTAACCCAATTTTTCTAATTAACGAACTAAAGTAGAACTTCGTAAATTTAGAGAATCAAAGTGAAATAAAAAGTTTCAGGTGAAAGACTAAAACTTTTAGTTATCATTATCCTGTGCTTAATTACCTAACTCATATAGTTTTCTATTGCATGTAGATGACGAGTGATAACATGGTTTAACTTTTACCTGTGGGGCCAGTGTAATACGCAATTTGCCTTCAATTTTGAACGAAAAATCAAACAGATTAAGAGAATTAGAAACATGAACATCAAGATAATTTATTTGTAGAGTGACTGCATGATCTTAAGATAGGAAGACATGCAAACTCACTCAGTAAGGAAGCTGACACGTTCAGCTAGCGGGGTGAGTCCAAGCAGGCTCAAAGCAAAAATCCAAGGCTACATATGGCAGAAAATTAATCAAAAACTTCATGCCACAGCATTCTCGTGTTAATAAACCATTCTTATGTAGACTAATTAACACATTATTATGTTATATATGGAAGAAGTAATAACTTGAAAAGGATGGAACATTTTGCTTCATATATACTTACCCTTCCAAGGCTATAAAAATCTGCAACAACAGCCAAAGGGACAGCAGGAAAAAGCACTGCAAGCTTAGTGCCAAAAACAACCTCTTTCAAATTGGCTGTGAAACTCCTAAGCATTTGGCAGTGAACTTTGGTGACCAGAAATGGACATTTCTTTGTTACAGTTGAAGATGTGAGGTTGTTCTGTGCCTGTGGTGGTGCTGTCTTTGCACATGTAGCATTGCTGTTGTTACAAGGCTCAGTGTTCATCTCCAAGATGTTTAAGTCCTCCTCCATAGTGTGGTGTGACATTTTGGTAGAACCAAATCAAGAGTTGTTAATTCTGTATAGTGAATATGTGAATTGAGTCAGGTAAAATATGTATACATCCTCTGTTATTGTGTAGCCTCTATTATTTACACGTACAATGTAGCCTCCATTCATGTACAATGAAGCTCTTTAGAAGAACTTTGAAGTTTCGAGGAATTTTCACAGCTCTTGCTAGCTAGCATCAGTGTTTTACAAGGAAGTGTGATGAATGTTTCAGTGTTGGATGTTAGTAGTGAATGTGAGGTGCTTAACTTTTGTGGTATAAATAATGTTATTATTATTATTATTATAATATTTGAAAGAAACAAAGGATTTGACTCCATTGTTAACTAGTACTAATACATGTTTTTCCGTGACGTAAATAAAGCATCAAAATCCGTAAGTAGAATTTTGGAAGTATTTACGCAGAGAAACGAATGGAACGTTGATGTAGCAGTTAGCTTCATTTTAGAGATTCACTGAAGGGGACGAAGTTTCCTTCCGTATAGTACTCTCTATACAAATGTGCTATGTATCTTGATAATAAAAAAATCTTATTTAACATAGTAAAACATATAATTGAAATTCAATCACATTTCTATAACAAAAATAATATTTGTCTCTTTCTCTATCTCTTTTTTCTTCTCTATGATAATTATTTTATTTTTCATTTTTTTAAGAACGTGTCCCATAAAGTACACGATAACATTTTTGTTCAATTATAATTAAATTTAGAGTAAGCTTAAAAGTTTTCTACTTTTAATTAGGGAAGTGTCTTATATTTTGTTGATTCTATCAATTGAGAAATAATATTCTCCGAATTAGTTCATCCTTATATTTGATTTTTTGTTTTTTTAATGATTTTCACTAGTTTTAGGTGTTTTGACAACTTCTATTCCATTTTCCCTATTACTTGGAACATAAATAATTGTCAATTAAAGGGTTACCTTGAATTATAAATCATTTGTTGATTTTAAATGATTTAATGTATTAATGTTTTAACTATGTATTTAACCACAATAATCCAAGAATTTAAAAATACTTAGTTGTTACATAAGATAAATATCGATCTATAACCACCACTTGCTCACTCATCCTCCACACCTAGGAATGGTAAAGTGGATCGGATCCACCAGTCCGCTTCATTTAGGCGGGACGAGTTAACTTTTTAACTTGTCAACCCGTATTGACTCGGTCTGTCTAACCCATTCACTCATCATTCTTTAATTTTGATACTTTTAAAGAGGAATCTCATGTTTTTGTATTTAAATTTGGTGATACTCAATGTTTTATATAAAATTTTATTTACATTAATCTTGTATACATCATTTGATTCATTGAAGTATTGTTGATATTTATTTTATTTTATTAGACATTAAACCTTTTTTATTAGAATATTAAAGTATGATTCAATTTTATTGTTTTTTCTTGTATTTTTTATTGTCCAAAAAGTAATATCAAATACTATAACCAAATAAATAGATAAAAACACACACAAATTAAAAAAAATTGAAAAAAAAAATAAAAGTGTTAACCCACTCTATGGCAGAGCGGGTTACCAATTTTAGTTTGTATAACCTAGATGGACTTGCGTCATCTCGCTTTTGGCAGAAAGTGATCCCCTATCCACATAAATACATCTAAATGATCACATAAACACGCACTTGCACACACATACCTTCACACATATACATGCACACACGTTCAAGACACATAGCACTTACCAACACACACTTATCTTTAAATAAATTGTAATTTCATACTCAATTAACTACCACGATAAAAAAAACTACCTACCTAATAAAAAAACTATCTAGAATAATATTGTACAAATTATTTATTTATAAAATGTAATAATATTTTTTTAATTTTAATAATAAATTTGTTATGTTTTGTTATTTATAATCTATAATTTATACCTATATATAAAGGGGATTCCCCTCTTAACTGCTCTTAATTTGTTTTCTTATTTTATCCTTATATTAATATTTAATTTTATTATTGTATTATGGTCATTGTGTCATTTCTTATTCTCCACTTAACTGCTCTTAATTTTTTTTTTCCATTTTATCTTTACTTAATAATTTATTGTATTAATTTATTTTGATTATTTGGACATTTTATAATTTCAAAAATTAATAAAATAATTTTTTAATTTTAAAATTTATTTTATTTGTTATTATTTAACTGGAGAGTGGAGGGAGTGAAGAGAGTGGAGAGATTGATTAGTTATTTTTTTGTTTTAAAGATCTCCTTCTCTATTAAATAAAAAAATTAAAGATATTTGTAATATTTTGTGGACCACTTTAGCAGGAGGGTGGAGATTTGGTACATTACTTTTCTGATTTAAACTGATATTCTTTTTTATTAAAATTGTAAAATTTTAAAATTGATTTAAAAAACAGATTTTATGTTTCTCCACTACACATAACCAACGCATCCTAGTTCCCACTTTCTCTCTCCTAGATACCTACTTCCCACTTTCTCTCCCTATATAGGTACCTACCATATTATGTAGAGAAGGTATCTCATCGTGTTCTTAAATCTATGTTTTACATGTTATACTAATATTTTGTTTGTTTTTTATTTGTTAATTGTAGATAGTTAATATTCATAGCAAACTAGAGGAATCATAGAAGAAGAAACTGAGTTTCGTTGTCGTGCTCACTCCCCCAATCGTAAGGTTCTAACACGAAGGAACATTAGATTTGGGTGTGAAAGATGAGAACAATTTAAACCGTCTCTATACAGGTTTAACGGTCCAAGGTGAAGAAAAGAGAACCAGATTTCATTACATTTTCTTCTTTTGTATATAATATTTTCCAAACAAGGATGAATTTTTGGTTTATTGTTTAATGGTGTCATATGTATTGTAATGATTGTCATATATTATTGGTTGTTTATAGACCTAATGAAAAATATTGGTTTAGTTCCTATAATTGATCA
>Ga0123342_1004161_pt1 | contig 22433 bp, 16 predicted proteins | sample Turbeawhitnodule_FD_89960 | JGI IMG/M metagenome (GOLD analysis project Ga0123342, IMG submission 89960) | Root nodule microbial communities of legume samples collected from Mexico - Turtle bean Mexico white nodule | ecosystem: Host-associated > Plants > Roots > Nodule | place: Mexico: Nepantla... | reverse complement strand
TGGTGAGTTCTTGTCTTAGAACAATGATCCAACTCTAAGAAAAGTGTCTCTATAATGTCCAACTCAAGGTGATTCCTAAGAAGGTCAAGAACCTTTCTCTATGTGGCTAGTGGAATCACATCAAATTGGATCTTTAATAAGGTCATGAAAGGTGGAGAATGGTGGTTCGTTGATGGTTTTTTGACCACTATCCATCTATACGCCCCCAAGTTCCAAATTTTGTGGCAGAGGTAAGCACACAAACAATACTTTGGTATAGTTAAAGTTTCTATACTTGGGCATGAAGTACTATAACAAAAGCATATTGTTGCATTGACATCAATGATGGAACAGTAGATGAATATGAACTTAAGGATCATTGATGCACTTAGAATCAATTGTTATATGCTTTTCCAATTGGCAAATTCATATATAGTTCAAGATCTTCAATCATATTTGAAACCTAACCCTATTTTTCTTTGCGATACATTATCCCTTTTGCCAACTCAAAATAATAGTTGAAAGTCATTGGACACTTAGAGGGCATTTTGAGTTTTTCCAAGAAGAATGGTGATATAGTGTTTGTCAAGTTAGAATCTTTCCCAGAATGCATCATGTGTTGAATTTATATGAGTGATGTTACCTAGACTTTCTCTGTTGTGTATGTGAATCTCAACTTCACAATTCATGACTTGCTTTAAAAATAGTTAACATATTTGAATGAGAGGATTACTAACTAGTGGATGATGACAACAGACTTTAATGACATCCTTATCATGTCATATTAAATAAAGAGGTCTTTTTCAAGTTTTAGTGTTCGATAAAGGCTAGTGGACTTGTGAGTTGGTGGATATGTAGTTTTTTGGCCCTAGGTACACTTGGCAACACAAATGTTTTCTGGAAAACTTGTATTTAAGAGGCTAAATCACTATTTATGAGACTTAGCGTAGAGATTGACCTTTGAACATATGACAATTAAACACCTTGTCTATAAGCACTCGACTAACAACCTTTTGTTGATATGTTGCTTGAACACTATTACAATGAATGAGAACCACCCATTTAGGTTTTAGGTTGCATTGTGTGCATGAGCACTACAACAACATTGTTAATTGTGTATGGAACCAAACAAAAGGTTGTGTTGTTAATGATTTAAGTAGAGCATTGAATGACTCCATAACCTTAAATAAAGAAGTCTTTTGGACATATTTTTAAGAGGGAGAAGGAGATAGAAGCATGTTTGAAAGAGATCCAATGACTTCTTTGAAAATAGGGACTTAATCCTACTCATCCAACTTCAAAAGGAACTCTTGAGGGACTATGGGCATAGTCTCTTTCAAGGGAAAGCTTATGATTTCATAAATAATAGGAATAAAGGAGTAAGTTAGTAAGCTATAATAAGTTCTTCTTTCATACATAAATTATTGTAAAAAAATGAGAAATATGGTCAATCGATTTTTTCTTACTTTTGGAGAATGGTGCACGACAACGAGAGATTTCAAAATGAGGCTATAAGACCTTTGAAATATTTTTTATGTAATAAGAAAGTGAAAAGGATAAATTGGGCAATGACATCCACCCTCTTCAATGTCATATCGAATTGGATCTTATTGCCCAAGTCTATAAATAAGAAGTGAATAATGTATTACTCAAATGGAACCCTATAAGGCCCCAAAGTCATATGGGTTTCAACTAATTGTATTCAAAATGTTATGGGACTAAGTTGGAGATGATGCTTGGAATTTTGTGGCCTTGACCTTTGAAAGATGAACCTATGACGAGCAAGTTGTTAAAACCTTATCAAAGAGATTACCTCTATTAGGATAATGAATTTTAGGCTCATCGGTTTGTTCAGTGTTTTGCATAACATTGTGTCCAAGGTTCTTATGAATAGATTACATTTACAGCCTCACGATATCATTACATATGCAAATTAGCTTCATTATAAGGAGTAGTATTAGGGACTATTATTCTTCTTCAAAGAGTAGTGATTAGATGGGTAGATCAAAGAGGAAGAATGAAGATGTAGTTTACAAGTTAGACATAGATAAAAATATATGATAATATCGACTAGGATTTCCCAAAACAAATTGTAGTTCCAAATGTCGAAAAATATAATTGTCATGATGATGCAAACCAAGCCAATAAGGAGATGACCAAGGATGCACACTATGAGAAGTCATCTCAACAATCAAGTGAAGACCTCACCAAGGATTTAGCAGACCTCACCAGAGGAAGAAATGGACACAAACCAAAGCATCTAATGTTCTTCTTGCTGATCTTCTTAAAGAATAAAACAAGTTGTAAATAATTTAGACTCACTTTAAGGGTCCAAATAGCAAAGATAAGCTAGAATAAGGTGCCTTTAGCATAATAGGGGGTGTAAGTATCATTTTAGCTTGTTTTTATTCCTTTAGGAAGACAATTTGATCTAGTTTCTAGAAGGACAAGCCTATGATGCGAGTTTGACTTGGTCAAGCCCTAAGGCTGCCCATTTTTTCCCTTTTCTCATCCTACCCCTCTTGCTTGTTTTCCAAGGCTCCTTCACCTATAAATAGGAGGCCTACCCATTGTATTTGACATGTTGAAATTGAATAGAAAAGTTACTTTACACAAATATTGTGAGAGATTGAGTGAGTATTGTCTCCTCTTCCTTTTGGTCTTATCTTGATGAGAATGAAACTCTCAAGTGACGGCCTAACACTTATCTTGGTGGTTTTCACCCATCAAGTGGCGTGACCACCCACCCCATCTCCATAAGTTTCTTCTTCCATTTCCTTCATGTTTCCTTTCCATTAATGTTTCCTAGTTTTCTTCTTTATTTCGGCAATTGCATACATGTCACCATACAGTGTCTTTTTATCTTTGCCTTTGTGAAATGCACCTTCACACCTACTTAACCACTTGGTTAAGTTAGTGTTCAATGGGAATTTTCCTAAGGTCATCACCATTAACTCCTAAAATCTCAATCTTAAAGTAAAGTGTCACCTAAATGAAAACATCTAAAAAACAACTCACATCACATGATCATGCATATATTCTACGCAACTAAGAACTTTGTTATTGAGGAATGCCCATTATTTTCTTCATCTTATGAATGAAAAGATTAAGAGTCATAATTAACAAAAAATGGGTAATGGAAGTTGAAAAGTCCCAATTGTCCAACCTTTATTTTTTTTGGACTATGTGTTGTTGTTTGGAAGGTTAGAGGTTCAAGCTAAACTTATGGCTAAAGCTTTAATAGGTTTGTGTGGTTTGTCAAGGTTGAAAATAAGTTTAGAAAAATTCCATATTTCCAAAAGTATTTTCAAGGACACATGTCACAAACTCCTGTAGGTGACTAAGATCTCATCCATATACTTCTACAAGGAAGTATCTGAAACAAAATAAGTTAGCTTTTGAGAGGAGGTTAAACCGAACTTAAAAAACATTTTGTAAGATGATGGTAATCAGACAATCTAGGGTGATCTAATAGTTAAAAAAAGGTTTTCACATATGACTTGTAAAAGATAGTCAAATATTAAGACATGTGCAATAAATAAGGAACCAAACAATTTTAAATTTTCTATTGGTTCATCCCAATATTGATCTACTTCAAGTTCTCCTTTACAATCTGTAAAGGATTCAAGTAAATGAATATAAATATTCTCATTATCACTTCTAACTTACAACGAGTACACAAAGTCACTCCTGACTATCTCATTTATCTCATCTTGAGATAAAAAAAAACATAAGTATTCTTTTTTACAAAGTCATTTCTAGCCTTCCAAATATTCCTTAATTGCCACTTTTGGCTATAACAAAAAAGTTATTTATAAGATTGTAAGGATAACTATTTCATGAGAGGATATACAAATAAGAATTTCTTGTGAGAGAATTACTTCATAGAGTGAAGATTTTATAAAGAAATAATTTTCTCTCTACCATCTAATAAGATGTTTCTATGATCTAACACTTAAATAATTTTGGCAAGGATGCATGCACAATATATTGATATTTTTCATAAAATTATTAGTTAATTTCTATGGCAAACATTTTACTTATATACATATTCAATGAAACTATTGTAAGCAGTGTGTTGGTCTTTTTATTGCATGTTAGAGTTGTAGTAGGAGTTACTGATCTTTTAGCTGATAGGATTTATGTTGCATTCAACTTGCTACAATTTGTAGTATCTTTTATTTTGAACATGTTTTTCTTAAACTAACAACACTATTTTGAGCATACAACGACATAAAGTTGGTAATACGATCCTAAAAATGGTATTTTCACATCATGGAAATCTTGAAAGAGATACGACTAGAAGAAAAGACCAAGAATATAAATATTGTAAAAATATAATAAAAAAATAAATGATGAAATAAATAGTGTGAATAATGACATAGGTTAGTTGAGTGCAAATCAAATTTGTTTGGATAAAGAGTTTTTTTGTCCTAAAATATAATAAAAAATGAGTGACATCCAAACACTCATAGGATTTTCTTAGAGAAAGGAATTAAGTATCACATCCCTCCTTGTCTTGGTTATATCACAACCAAAGACCAATGCAAAAAAACTCGAAGTAAACTTTGTAGCATAACTTGATTTTAATTCAATATATCAATGTTTGAGCTTTTAGAAGAGTGTAGGTTTTTCTCTTTCTATAGAAAGTTTTTAGTCCATGTATAGTGTTCAAGTGGTGACTCATTCCCTTGTGTTTTTTTGTGATGCTTTTTAGCTTATCCAAGTAAGAGAAAAGACCTTATTAGTCTCTTAGTGGTGTTCTTTTAATGGAAGACCTTAAGGAGATCAAGCTTATCATAACTCATCCTTTTGTAACTAATCCATTCCTTTCTTGTTTCTATTCTTAATTGGTCATTTGGCCACCATCATACACCAAAGAAACCAAATTAAGAAGCCAAGTCAAATCCTCCAAAAAAGTCAAGGAAGAAGACCATTCAATCCAACCCCCTCCTGCTCTTTAAGACCACCAATCACCACCATACTTCAAGAAACATACATATTTCATTTTCCTATACATTCCACAACAAAACCAAAATAAAGAACAATCAAATAATCTAATGACCAACTTTATACTCCTTATCTTATCTTGATCATGCCTATCTTGATCATAGCTTCTGCAAATGTTCACTAATTATTGGCTTCAAGATTCTTCCAAGATCTAACATAAACTTTGCTTAACCTTTCAACCATTCTTATTTTTTCATAAACATAAAAACCACAACCTACCCAAGCCCAAAACCACACAATAAACTACTTACACCAACCCATATTAGGTGATTATTCTTCTTTCTTATCTTTCTATTTTTTTGAGTTATGAAGTTTGCAAGTGACAAAATCTAATTTAGGATTCCTTGACTAAAATCTCATCATATACTATTAATAGAAGGTTCACTCCCAAGCTTCCTTACCCCAAGGTTTTAAAGAATATCTAAAAACTTCCTTATCCAAAGATTTCAAGAATCTAAAAAAACATTAAGATTATCAAATTTTGTAGCTAACTAGATTCTATCACTAAAATGTTATATGAAATGTAATCTTTGTATGAAATATTGGATTAATTGGTCGGTCAAATATTTGACCAAAGCAAATTGTGTTTTATTTGTCTAAGTCAAATATATCTACACATTTAAGTTTTACCATAGATAAAATTCTATAAATATAACATATATTTATATTTTTGACTTCCTAAATCTAATGTTTTCTTCATTCAAGAATATCTCGAAACTTGATCATAACTCATAAGTCAAATATATGGGAAAATATTTTCTAAAAATAACCTAATTTTTCTTTCATTTATATCTTGTAATTATATATATTAAAAAAGTCGGAGAAATTTGCAAAATTTGCTACAGAAAGTTGGAAATTTCTTGAAAAATAAAATAAAAAAATTCATGGTATGCTGAGTTTTTTTCCTTCCAACACAGAGTAATGGACAAAGCGCAGAGACAGCGAGGTCCTCCTTCTCCTGACGTGACATAGAGTGGTACAAACAGCGCCATCTCTCTTGCACGTGCCGCACGTGCCATCGCCGCAATCTAAATCCTTTTTATTTCTCTATAATAATACCAGAGATCGCTGCCTAAGACGAAGGAAGAAAAGGATTAAACCAGCTCACGGCGAAACCCGACCCGAACCTCAGGATCCGAACCCGGATACTCTCAGCAAATGGAGTCAATACTGGGTCGGGCTCTGGAGTACACTCTCAAGTACTGGCTCAAATCCTTCTCCCGAGAACAGTTCAAGTTGCAGGGACGCACCGTTCATCTCTCCAATTTAGGTACCTTCAAATCCAAATTCAAATCCAATTTTCGAATTCCATTTTCATTTCACCGACTTCGATTCGATTCTCGCTCTCAGATATCGACGGCGACGCCTTGCATTCCAGTATCGGATTGCCGCCGGCTCTCAACGTTGCCTCCGCCAAAGTCGGCAAACTAGAGATAACAGTTGAGTCGCTCACGCTAACTGATTATGTTTCACTTCTTCGCTGTGTTTCCGATCGTGAATTGTGAGCTGTTTGTGGCTTTTTTGCAGCTTCCGTCTGTGAGCAATGTTCAAACGGAACCAATCGTCGTGCAAATTGATAGACTCGATCTGGTTCTCGAAGAGAATTCTGATTTTGATGCATCTCTTAGTTCGAACTGGTAAACAATGAAACGAGGTCGGTGATTCTTTATGCTTTTGCTGTCGTTTGTTTCACACTTTTTGCATTTGTCGATTATTGCAGTTCCACGCCGTCGGCTGCCTCCGCCAAGGGAAGTGGTTACGGTTTCGCTGATAAGGTTTGAGCTTGATTCTGCTCTTTGTTTATCTAAGCATGAGTTCAAATATGCGCATGCTGATAAAGGGTTGGTCGTAGTCAAATCATGCTTTGGTTGATTTTGTAGTCAGTTTTAACAATGTCTGGGGGATTTGAATTTGAACAGTTATACTGTGGGGAAAATTTCTAGTAACATAGTAAATGTAGGCAAAGATAATCTGTTGACTATAGGGAGAGATTACTAATTTTAGTCCATTATCGAGTCTAATAGAGGACAAGGATGCAATGAAAGGTTTCAACCTTTCAATGCTGTTCAGCCTAATAATTTGATCCTTTCTATCAGGTTTGAAATTCCTAGGCTGATCAATTGTTCATAAATGCAATTATCTTGTTTGAGTGTTACTAGTTCATACTGACTGGGGGTGATTGACAGATTGCAGATGGCATGACTATACAAATTCAAACAGTTAATCTATTACTTGAAACTTGTGGTGGTTCTCGTCGCCAAGGGGGAGCAACATGGTAAGTTCTTGATACCAGCCAGTGCTCTCTATTCAATATCTTCTTTTGCATATTTAATAATTTAAGCTTTACCTACCCTATCAAGTTTTGATATTAGTATCTTGTTCCCAGCTGGGATTGATGCAATAGCTAAACTATGTTTATTGCAATGGCAATAAAATATAGTGGGTGATTCAATGGGGGAAGTCTTAATTCTTTAGCATAAACCTGATGGGTGATAGAATTTGCTGTGTTTGTCTCAGACTATTTATAAATGAAACTGTGTGTGACTCAATCTGGTTCCGCCTCAAATCTTTTTATAACATCCCCATTCACTACCTCTGGTTGCAGGGCACCACCTATGGCATCTATCACCATACGCAACCTTTTGTTGTATACTACAAATGAAAACTGGCAGGTAATTATTTCAAAAGTCAGGCTTTCTGATTCTACTTGCATATAGAACTTCATTGAAGAATTTTTCCTATCAGGTTGTAAATCTTAAGGAAGCGCGGGAATTCTCCAGTAACAAGAAGTATATATATGTCTTCAAAGTAATATATCTTTCCCTTGATTAGTTTTAATCTATCAGTATTTAATCTGTAATGGTTTTATTTTATGTCCTTTCACATCTCTCTTCTATATTATAGGTTTCATTTCATTTTAAGATTAACATTCTTTCATAAAAAATATTTTGTTCTATATTCGCAATGTTGATGGTACCGTGTTGCTTATATGTGTATTACCATATGACAATTCTCACGTTTTTGTGTCCTGCCCAGAAACTGGAATGGCAATCTTTGTCTATTGATCTTTTACCTCATCCCGACATGTTCACAGAAGCTACACTAGACCACTCTGAGGAGGGGTCAAACTTTAGAGATGATGATGGCGCAAAACGTGTATTCTTTGGAGGAGAGCGTTTTATAGAAGGAATATCAGGAGAAGCATATGTAACTAATGCAGTTCCCCCTACATAATTTAATCTTCTGTTTTATTACAGTATATTGTGAATCATGAAATATAACTTGACTTTATTATTACAGATCACAATTCAGAGAACTGAGTTGAATAGTCCGCTCGGGCTTGAAGTTCAATTGCACATCAATGAAGCTGTTTGCCCTGCATTAAGTGAACCAGGTTAGTAAAAGAGCACATTTTGGGTTTCTTGAATATTGAATTGATATAAAAATGGCGAGATATGACATGGGACTGGTTCAAATATGAGCAGGACTACGTGCACTTCTCCGCTTTATGACGGGAGTATATGTTTGCCTAAACAGGGGTGATGTTGATTCCAAGGTCAGCATGTTTCACATTGTCTTTAACTTTTTCCACCTTTGAGAACACCTCAGTAGTTTTTTAAGCACAGTATTATCATATTTCATTTTTGGATTTCTCTAAATATGTATATAACTGTGTCGTGACAGCGATCCACTGAAGCAGCTGGGCGTTCTCTTGTCTCAATTGTCGTAGATCATATATTTCTTTGTATTAAAGATACTGGTTTGTCTTTAGCTTGCACATAGTTTTCTTATGTTGATCTTTTTCTTCTTGAATTATTAAAATCCTAGCTTTAGGTATATCATTGCTAGCACAATCATCCAACTCTTATCATTAATTTGCAGAATTCCAGCTTGAGCTTTTGATGCAGTCCCTCTTTTTTTCTCGGGTATGTCTTTTGATACTTTTTTTCTGAGACCATCTTACACTTTTGCCCACATTTTTTTTTCTTGGCTACTTGCCCATATTAATCTCGATATTGATGCTGGTTAGCCTTATCTAATAGGTAGAATATAATACCTTGAGCCAAAAAGAAAATCATATAGAGGCTTATATTTTCATTGAAGACTCTCTTTGGGGGCTTAAGACACCTTATATATAGTTTATTTCAGTCCATTGGATGCTCATGGAGTAATAAGATGTTGAGGCTAACCCTCTCTAGTCGGTGTGTGCATACATGTTATTTTTCTACATCTGATATAAATAATCCAGAAATAAGAAAACAATTGTAAACATGAAATATATGCAGTGTATGTGATTTTGGCATGATAAGTTAGTTTTTTTTAATTAGCAACTAAGTATTTATAGTGCTATTTATGAGCCAACTATTTGAAAAGCTTAAGCTATTAGGTGAAGGCACATCAATGATATTATATCCAACATATCCCCTTAAGCAAGAACCCTTAGGGCTTGAAGCTTGGATAATGCAAATGTCTAAGTTTTTACTTCGAGGCAATAAGAACTGAAGTCTATATATTCATAAAGTATCCAATAATATGTCATGGACCAAGCATACCAAGACCTTAATCTGTTGGATAAAGGCATTCTAATGGTTTTTTCTATGTAGCACACAGAAAATAAAGATGGAAAGCTCCTTCTTTTCCCTTTTCATGCTATGGGTGTTTGAATGCTGCATTTACTTACATGATGTAAAATCATTCCTATGTTTTCACCCAATATAGTTTAACCTTGCTTTTGGGATTTGTCAGTTTATGACACACTATCAAAGCTTCTCTATAACCAGGTAGTATAGAGTTCAATACTTTCTACTCCCATTCTTTTAATATATTTTTTAAAAATTTCAGCCCAAGGGTAGTCTGCAGTTTTTTCATGCTTCAACCACAAAAAGCTCTTGCACAATGGTTGTCTCAGAAAAATAATATAAAACCATTTATGTGTCTTCATCCAATAGCTTATCCTTTTGGGATTGTTGGTTTATGAGAATGCCATTTGCTAATATTCATATCTTGCCCACTCTTCAATGTCGTATCTCCATGTTCGTGACTGTCTACTGTGGAATGTTATCAGGCCTTCAGTTGTAGTAGAGTTATGTTGTTGACTGACTATCCTTGCAGGCCAGTCTTTCTGAAGGAGATAATGATAATAACTTGACGAGAATTACAATTGGTGGCTTATTTTTAAGGTTTGTGTTTATGTGCCCTCTCTGAATAATAACTATTAAAAGAATTTAGCAAGCTTTTCCTGTGTGTATGGGCAGGTGTTAGTGTGTATGTCAATCTATTCCGAGCTCATAGGATTTGATTAATAGCTGGGAGTCTGAATATATTGGCAGTGAGATACCTTGGTTGAATTGGGAGAAGTTATTGCTATTGAAAATGAGAAAATGAAAATTTAATAAGAAATTCTTAGCAATGTGCCCTACTTATTAATCAATTTGGTTGCACTTGACTCACAACTATTTTTTGTTTTGTGCTGACTGTAGTAATTGTTAACATGGAACTAATTTGTACTCAGTGCATATTGGAATGCAGGGACACCTTTTGTAGTCCTCCATGTATCTTAGTGCAACCATCAATGCAAGCTGGCACTAGAGATGCTTTCCGTGTGCCAGAATTTGGTATTAATTATCCACATATCCCTGAAAAGAAGTAACCACTCAGGCTATGCATATATTATTTGCTCACTTACCTTTTCTCCTTTCTTTTATGGCAGCCAGAAGCTTTTGCCCTCCAATATATCCTTTACAAGAACAACAGTGGCAATTGATTGAGGGAACCCCTCTAATATGCCTCCATGCTCTTAAGATCATGCCTTCTCCACTTCCACCATCCTTTGCTTCTGAAACTGTTATTGACTGTCAGCCACTTGTGGTAAGTGCAGATTCTTTCTATAAAGGGCCTGTTATAAACTTAAAAAGTGAATTGATTGTTTACTTTTGCTAATGATATAATTTGATAATCTTTCCATATTTTTAGATTCATCTCCAGGAAGAATCATGTCTGAGGATATCCTCTTTCTTAGCTGATGGCATTGTTGTCAATCCTGGTGATATTTTACCAGATTTCTCGGTGAAATCTTTTATTTTCAATCTCAAGGGACTGGATCTTACAGTTCCTTTTGATAAGACCAAATTGGATAGTTCCAAAAATGACATGGACAATGCAGTCCAGACCTCCTTTTCTGGAGCCAGACTTCATATCGAAAGCCTTTTCTTTTTAAATTCGCCTTCCCTGAAACTGAGAATGCTGAACCTGGAGAAGGATCCTGCTTGCTTCAGTCTTTGGGAAGGTCAACCAATTGATGCTAGCCAGGAGAAATGGACTGCTAGAGCATCTCAGCTTACCTTGTCTCTGGAAGCAAGCATTGACGGACCTGGATGTCAAAATTCTCTTGGACAGACGGCAGGATTGTGGAGATGTGTTGATCTGAAAGATGCTTGCATTGAAGTGGCTATGGCAACTGCTGATGGAAGTCCATTGTTACAAGTTCCCCCACCTGGGGGTATTGTCAGGGTTGGAGTTGCTTGTGAACAGTATCTGTCCAACACTTCTATTGAACAATTGTTTTTTGTCCTTGATCTATATGGTTATTTTGGGAGTGTTAGTGAAAAGATAGCAATGGCTGGAAAAAGGAAACAATTGGAGGACATTAGGGACAAATCCTTTGGTGGAAAGCTGATGGACAAGGTTCCTAGTGATGCTGCTGTCAGTTTATCAGTGAAAAATCTCCAACTTCGATTTCTGGAGTCATCTTCTGTTAACATTGAGGGGATGCCTTTAGTGCAGTTTCTTGGAGATGATCTATTTACGAGTGTCACTCATAGAACCCTTGGAGGAGCTATTATTGTTTCATCTATTTTACGATGGGAGAGTGTTGAGATAAGTTGTGTAGATGCTGAGGGGCTCTTGCCATGTGAAAAGAGCTCTTTCTTATGTTCTAAGGAAAATGCTCCCTCACTGAGTGATAATGGATATCCTCAGCTAAGAACTGTTTTTTGGGTGCATAAGAACGAGAAACATCTATCGAATGGAAGTGCTCATTCAGTTCCTTTTCTAGATATATGCATGGAGCATGTAATACCATTGTATGACCAAGACTTGGAATCTCATAGTTTAAATGTCTCAGCTTCTGTATCTGGTGTTCGCCTTGGTGGTGGAATGAACTATGCTGAAGCACTCCTGCATAGGTTTGGAATACTTGGGCCTGATGGAGCTCCTGGAATGGGTCTTTGTAAAGGGTTGGAAAACTTACAGAAAGGACCATTGTCAAAACTTTTTAAGGCAACTCCTCTCATTGTTAATGATTCAGAAGATGGTATTAAACAAACTATGTTATCTAAATTTCTGTAGTTGGTTAATGTGCTTAATACATAAAACGTTTGTTTCTTGATTCATCTTGGGCATGTTTGTTTCCTCTATTTAAATAATTTTCCTTCCTATTTTTTCACCAGTTAGAAGTATGATAGAAGGGAATGAAGCCACTTTTCCCCAATTGAAGAAGCCTGATGATGTGGATGTAACTGTAGAATTGAGAGACTGGTTATTTGCCCTTGAAGATACACAAGAGACAGCTGAAAGATGGTGGTTCTCCAGCCATGAAGATGAAGACAGAGAAGAGAAGAGTTGGCATGCATCTTTCCATAGTTTACGATTAAATGCAAAAAGTAGCCCACCAAATGTTCCAGATGGAAAAGTACAAGTGCAAAGAATAAAACACCATCCAGTAGAACTGATTACGGTAAAGAAAGATGTTTCTTTCTGTTTTTAATATTTAATGTTTATGTTTATAAATTTCTTCTCCAACCTTCTGCAGAATCAATGATTTTATTTTTGCTTTCAAGAATAATATTTTTTGGTTGACTCTAAGGGGAGAAGCAACATTAACACTTACTAAAGAAAATAGCTCAGCGTTCTGTCAGGCATCACATCCAAATGGAACTGTATAACTTTAAAAACACCCTATTTTTGTCACTGGGAGGGTGGAGGATAGCTTAGATGGATAATTACCAGTTACATTTTTCAGTTGACTAGTAACTATTGGGGTTAAAAACCGAACATCTGTTGGAAGACATATTTATTCTTTATTCCTTGGTTTTAATCAAATATCCTGTTTGTTGCTTCCCATGCCTTGAAGTGAATCATATTTCTGTGTATATGTTATTTTTGTTCTTTCCTGAGCTACCTTTTTTAATTTCCTCATGTTGTCAAAATAAAAATACAATGTTTTATTACTTGGCTTAAATGGACAGAACACATCTATGAATAAAGACTTTGCTCATAATGGTCAGAACACATTTAGTATCTACTTGACCAGTATGCTGATAAAAAAAATCTACTTGACCAGTAAATTTTTAAATACCATGCAGTGTTGGTTTTCTCTGATTTATATACTTAAATATGCTAAAACTCAGATTCCTTATTAGTCGGTTTATTTTTGTATCTTTTCATTTCTGTTTCTTGTCTTTTAAGATGTGTTCTACTCCTATCACACCTCTTATATACTGAGGCGACACTTGCAGGTCGGAGTTCAAGGTCTGCAGATCTTGAAGCCTCATTTACAAAAGGACTTTCCTTCATCAGTGCTAATTGCAAATGGGGGTAAAGAATTCCCCGATGCAGTTGGAGGAATTGGTGTTGAAGTTCGCTTGATTTTAGGTGGGGAGAATGTCGATGATGAAATGGCTAATTGGGAAGTGGAAAACCTAAAATTCTCTGTCAAACAACCGGTAATGAGAATTTTATATTTAAGGCACGTTGTCTCTTTTTTATGTAAAGGTTGTGTTTGATATGCTTTCTTCATTCAGATTGAGGCAGTTGTAACAAAGGACGAAGTTCAGCACCTTACTTTTCTGTGCAAATCTGAAATTGACTCAATTGGCCGGATAACTGCTGGAGTTATACGGTTGCTGAAGTTAGAAGGTTCTATTGGTCAGTCTGTTATAGATCAACTTGGGCACCTAGGTAAGTTGTCAAATTATTCATTGAATTGTTTCTCATTAGACATAAAATCTCATCATTATAATCTGTATTAGTGGAACCTTAGCCTTTCCTAAATTTGGGAAGTGTACCTTCAATGTACTCTACGGATAGAGGAATAAATAGAGTTGAACGTAGTAAAATAAGAAATTGAAAGGCTCGTTTGGAAATTTTCCAAAAAAGCAATCATAGGTTCTTTCAAGAATTAGGCCAAAAGTTAGGATACATTCTGGGGAAAGCCTTTATTATTTATCATTATTTATATTTATTATATTAAAATGTGTGGATTTGCTTGTTCTTTTCCTTTTTTTTCTTTCTATGGTGGAGATAGTATGACAGATCACAGCCATATTATTAAAAACTTGGGGTAAAATTGGGTTTCATTGGAGCGCCCGAAAATAATATTCCTAAGCTTTTAGTATGTTCTCCGTTAAACTGCATTTTCATGTAGCGCAGAAGATGGATTAAGACTTGAGGTATAATATTCTTTCGTAATCTTATAATAACGGTGAGGTTATTTGCAGGAAGTGAAGGCATTGACAAGATTTTCTCTCCGGAAAAGGTTAGCAGAGACGGAAGTGTTTATAGTAGAGGAATTTCTCCTCTGCCAAATCTCATAAATGAGGAACCGCACAGAAGTTCGGAACAAACATTAACTTTGCTTGAGGAAACACTTGTGGAATCACAGGGTAAACTTGATGATTTAATTAGTGATATTGGTACTTCTGAGTCTTCCTCTCAACACCTTACCATACTCCAACTGAGTCAAAAGATAGAGACTATGCATGACTTATTGATGCAATTACGGAATCAACTTTAAGTTCCTCTCTGCCATTTTTGCTGTATATTTATAGTCAAAATATTTTCATTCACATTATAGATTACAATGTTGTGTATATAGGATATAAATCTTTGTTGAGTGTTGTACAAGCTAGGCAGCCGCCATGGCTCTTCATTGATGTAACAAATTTTGTTCCCTTTACCAAACTACCTAATCAATACTTCAGATATATCTTCGGGAGTGGGTCAGATCCATATTTTCTGAATATTTTGCTACCAACAAAAATCTTCCCCTATCTAATTAATTCTGACAGATTTAGTTACACTGCCATACAGAAACTACTCACACCATACAGAGTAGAACAAAATTAGCAACTTCACAAAACCAAAACTTGTACTAAAATCTTAAACGGTAAAATTTTGACTATAACCACAACTTTACTAAGCAGATGAAAATATTATACAGTGTTTTAAAACTTAAAATAAACTTACGACTATAAAATAGTGGTTAAATAAAATAATATTTAATATCATTTTAAATTAACCAGATTACAATTGTTAAATTCTTACCTAGTGATTAAAAACATACTTCATTTTCTGTGTATTTCTCGTATTTTAGAAGAGTCAAATCTACGTTAATATTATTTTTAATTAAAAATGTTATGCTTAATAAAAAATAAATACCAATTCTTTATTACCAAAAAATTTTACAATGTTTAAAATTTCAAATGGAGGTCTCTTAACATTGCTAGTTAAACATGTGCAAGAGAACATATCCAGGTATTCACGAGTTTGTTTTAAGGAATGATGTTACATTTTCTTGAATCACAAGTACTGTAATCAGATGTTTTTTTGAGATCAAATATATTGGGTAAGGGTAGCCTCAAAATGTTTTTTTGAAATTTAAAATGAAATAAAAAAACCTTATCACTTAACATGGAATAAGAATACATTATAACATCTTAAAAAATAATACATTATAATGTTACTACTATGGAAAGTCACAATATCTCAACAATTTCCATTCTAAAAGATTACTTTTAATCTGAAAAACAAGACACTACAATTAAACTAATCAATAAGACATCGTAATTATGACTACAACTTCGGCGAAAAAGGAAAATGATTGACCACTCACTGCATAAACCACTCATAACCAACGTTTAAGATCTAAGCTACAAAACAATTTAACTCACTTTCTAAGTCGTCTAGCACAATAGAAGATAGATGATTATGACCTTCACACACAAAACCATTTCGAAAATATTTTCGATTAAATAATATTAACGGGGCAAAAACCATTGGACTCTAATTACTCAGTTCTCTAAATCATATAAACCGGCGACATGTAACACAAGCATGGCTCAAGGTTTGGCTTTCTTTATTTAAACAACTTCTAAAGTTCTAACTGAGTTCTCAGTTGAACCTTTTAAATTATAAGGCTTATCGAACCAAAATAAACAAACAAACAAGCAATGAACCAAGTTCCTGATGAACATAAATGCCCTCATGTTTGACATGCACGTCAGATTGGTATTGCATGAAATACAAGTTAGGTTGAAGAGTTTGAAACATCATCCCAACGCCATATTGTCCCATCCTCACAGCAACTCAATATAGTACTACAACATAACAAGAGAGGACACTACAGTTATAAACTAAAACAATATTGCATCAAAAATATGAGCATCATCATCAAATGTATCAAGCATTACCTTCCATCAAAGGAAGTAGCAGTCTGCCTGATTGGAGATTTTGATTGAGGATGTGACAACCTGAACAAAGTGACTGAGTATAAGAATTTTATAGAATACAAGACCACTGAAATAACAACAAAACTTAGGTACAATTTTTTAAAGTGATGTTTGAACTGTTTTACAATCAGAATTGAAGTTCATCTCAGAAATTTGTATAATCTTTTAATGCAAATATTTATTTGCAGACTGTGGAGATAAAACTTAATTCTGATTGAAAACGACACCAACCACCAAAACAACTGTCTCTAAGTTTTGTTCTTGAAACAATCAGTTCATAGACTAACTTTGTAGCAAGTACAGGAGGACACGACTGCAATTCCCAAACAAAAATCTTGCCTTCCCTGTTACCTGAAAGACCCAGAAAATAAATCTTGAAATTACAAACTTGCCAGCAAAAGCACAAGTTCAATTGGTCAGAAATCTGTATTGAACAAATTGTGCAATAATCTATAGTTACTGTCACTATAGGACTTAAGCTGCAGTAGATACTAGAGAAAATAATAAATTAAAAAAAAATTGCAATCATTCTTACCTACTGTAGCTATGTTGAAATGGAAATCACAAGAAAACTTGATGAACCAGATATCACACTCGGGAATGGGGTATTTCTGAAGGACATCAACTACACCCTAAACATCCACACACAGCACAAAAATTAACCTGAAGCTGATTAAAACTTACATATTATGAAAACAGATAATAATAATTATTATAACTAACCACTCCTGTAATTTCTTTCTTCACTTTAGGTTCCCACAAGATAATTTCATCATCAACACTCTGGAAACGTAAAATGATCCATTACTTAAGGAATAGGAGGAAAACTCAAATTGAACAATCGATACTATGATTAATTGTCAAGTGCCCAAAATGGAGGACTTGCTCAAAAACCTTCATAACTTCTCGTCTCCCAATTATTAAACTTTTTTAGACAAAGAAACTTCATGAAGATTATTTCCCACTTAAAATGAGCATCAAGGAGAATTGTAGAAACATCAAATTCAGCAAAGCTACCTCAGCCCGTCTACCAAAGAAAGTCGTTAAACATTTATACCATAAAAATATACACCAAAGTCTTGCCATAAAAATTTTCAAAAAAATTAATTTACTGTTTTAATAAAATGGTATTAGAAGCAATTGTTTTACATAAGATACGTGAAGCTGATACTATTTCCAAAACAAACCAAACATTTCATTACCACCAGGAAGAGTAGACTGATACTGCACAATCACTCACCTTTGAGAGGATAAAATCGCCCAACCACCTATTACAGTCAACATAATTTACATGAACTGAAGCAGTGTATACCTGAAAATAGGTATCACAAGAATTAGAAATTACATAAAGATCAATGATATGTACCAAAAATAAATTGTTACTGACAGGATGTTGGACAAATTTTGTTGGGAACTTCGAAGGAAGATCTGTCCATGTGAATGATTTTTCTACATATGTCCAGAACTCTGCAGAAACAAAAGGGACATGATGGATTAAAATGAAAGGGATAATAATAAAGTTGGTACATTTTAATTGACTAAATGTGTGAACAGAAACGGGTGTAATGTTCCGCACAAGAATTTTTTACAAATTACAAAAATAATTGTTACTTGGAGCATGTTATCATGAAACAAATATCAGAGATACGAAAAAAATGCATATCAAATCCATTAAGAATAATTGATTATATATGTAAGACAGGATAGATGGATAGAAAGAGGAGATGGAAGATCAAGGAACCACTAATAGCTTTCCTGAAATGGAAGATCAAGGAACCACTAATAGCTTTCCTGAAAACATTGAAACAATAGTATCATTCGATCCATGCAGTCAACTCCACCTAGTGGAAAAAGGATCTTTTTTTTCTTATTCCTTCATTTACGTTATAACTGATGAAAAGATTGTTTCACTCTTCCCTCTTACCAATCTAGTATCAACCATTACTTCAGTTTATGTTTCACTCTGCCATCTTTAAATATCTTACCCTTCATAGACCATATTTTTACAGTATTATCCATGCCACAACTAGCAATACGATATATATCCGAAGGATGAAAGTCCTACAGTAAGCAACATAAAATTAGTTGGGCTAATCTCCAAAATCCAAGTATTATATATTATCACTAAGAATTGGTAGGTAATTAAACAAGAAAAATGGAGAGATACACTAGATGGGGAATACACTTACAACACTTAGGATTTCATTACGGTGTCCTCCAGCTCCCGCAAATATCAGGATACATATTCCAGTATGAGCATTCCACAACCGGAGAGATTCGTCCTGATCAACATTAGATGTCATTAAAGAAAGACACATGATTCCTTAAATAGTTAAAATGTGGAAAAGCCAATTACTTTGCTTGCAGATATCACAAGTGATGGTTTTAATGTTTGAGTCCTGACTTCATTTATAGAGTCCCCATGGCCAACAAAACTCTGCAGAGAGGAGATGTCATGTTATGTAGTAGCAGGGAGGGATTAGAACACAACCAATACATTTTAAACATTATTGGAAAAAAAAATACATTCAAAGGCATTTAGCTTGCAGTACTGCCGTCAAAACTCTAAACTAACAATCAACACTAAGGGCACATATGAGTAAATAACTTAATTAAGCATTGATTCAGTAAGAACTTAAGGCGCATCAAGCTAAACAACTTAAGCACTGGTTCAACAATAAAAAGCTTATCCATGAACTTGATTGTGAACCACTTTTCTGTTAAGCTTCTTAAAATAAGCTAAAAAGAATGAATAGTAAAGACATGAACCACTTTAATAAGCTCAAACTAAACTTCAACAAGGACACCAAAAAAAATTTCTATGAAAACAAAATTCAGAAAAATGCTGCCAGCTATTTAGATAAATTTAACCATAAAAATTAAAAGTAAACACAGCTACCATTAATCAAAGACCACCTTGAATGCTTATATCATAAAATAAACCCACATAAGCTGCATATAATCTCTTACAAATGCCACCGAAATTTAAAAGTTATAATCACATGTTCATAAGCCTCAAGCAGTTTATCACGAGTTCATTACTGTAACCAAAATACCCTGTATATCTTCTCACGGCCAGCATCAATGACTCGGACTATCCCCTTGCTCCCTCCAGCCACAATAAATGGACTCCCATCATCACTGCATGCCCACCCCACAGTGTAAAAAGACTCATCCTTCTGGTCCACATAAAAATACAAAAGTTGAAACAAATTTCTGTACACATGCATGCATGTACAACTGAAGCCTTAACAAAAAACAAAGTTAGAGAAAGAAGAGACTGAAAAGTCACTGTTCACTTACATCCTCGTCCACATAAGACTGTAAAACAGCAATAACCCCTCCTTCAAGGCATTGATAAACAGTAATCTAAGAATGAAGAAGAAAAAACATTAAAGATTGAAACTTTCGAGATAAAATGAAAAAGGGTAGTGAAGAAAAGTTTAGAGGGTGTACTCTGTTGCCACCAACAGTGACGAAAACGTTGAGGTAACGAGAGTCAAGGAAGTTGAAAACGACAGCGTATATAGGGCGTTTCCCCTCTTGGAGGCGATTGGTGACTCTGTATTCCCTCTTCTTCGCCGGAGCCAACGATCCCACCACAGGCTCACACCCTAAGCCAAATGTTTTGCCCCTTTTATCCCCTGCCACCATCTTTTTTATTTTTCTGTATTCTCTCTCTTAGGGTTTCACACAAAGAAAGAAAGTGCATAATTTTCAATTTCTCACACTAAAATTTAAATAAATAGATAATTTTCCGGGTTATCGGATCATGGCTCAACTCAACTCAACCCGACTCATCTTAAACTTAACTCAATCCGACTCATCTTAAGAAACTTAGAAATTTATGTCTTTAAGTCTTCTTAACTTTTATCATACTTAAATGGGGTTATTTCACAGACGCGTGTCAGTCTGTCTGAACTTGACGTCAGACATTGTTGTAAATTTTGGATAGATTTATATATGGTCTTTATAGTTAAAATAAAAGTTATTTATTATACTTTTACCATTAGTAAAGATATATTTAAGTACGTGAATAAATAATTTTCTATGCAAAAGATCATAATCCTAACAATTATAAAAGGATAAACAAATATAAGTTGTCATAAATACAATAACATGAATTTACAAGATGAAAAATACTATAAAATATTATGTTCATCATTCTTGAATGACTAATACATTATCTTCCAATGGAGATGGATCACCCAAAATCTACATATTCAAAAAAAAAATTATCAATAAAATTTGAACTCAAATTTACTATAAGTCATTTGAGTTAATTCTATATTAGATCATTCCATGAATCAACAATGGTGAATGTGATTGTGCACTTGTGTTTCATTACATAATATTCATACATCATTCCTCATTTAAAAATTACATGTTTAATGATGCAAATAAGGTGTTAAATAAACTTCTTTACTTGAATTTTAAAATGTCTCTATCAAATATTTTGTACCTCCTCGATTAGTAATGTTAATTTTCATCATTGTTATTAGTCATTTTGCATTAACAAAATAAACTCTTCTTTAATTTCTAACTTACCTAATTCTTTTTTATTTTTTTTATAAGTAATTAGATATTGGTTAACACGTAAATTAGGAAGTGATTTAAAATTAAAAAAAAATTACTATATCAAATCATTTAGTATGTCAAATATTGTTGAGTCAACACACAAAGTATTTACTATATTGCTTTCTATTTACAATTATATCAATGTCTTACTTAATATTATAATTATCATAATAAGTGGTCATAAAATTATAATTTTACACTAATCACCTCATCTAATGTTATATTTATAATAATTTATTGTTGTGCAAATGTAAGCTAAGATACTTACATACTCTATACTATACTAAGAGACAAAGTAATTGCTATGAATTTTATTTGTTAATCTTTAATATACTTATTTTTAAAATGGATTCATAAGCTCTTTGGAATGGACAAGAAAATAAAAGTATAATCTCTTTGACAAAAGAACTATCAAAATGTGTGTCTTTAGCATGAAAGTAAAAGATGTTAGCCAAAACTAATGAAAGCAACTCACATCAATCATAATACATAACATGTGTTTATATTGATTTCAACAACACAATTATATTGTTTTATGTTTTAAAAAGAAAGAAGTTGGTCAAATGCATTGAATCACATGCATTATAATGACTTTCCTATCTTTGTGGCATTAAAAAAAAAATCCCAAAAAACTTTAAATATATCTGTAATAACTATTTTTTTTTCAATAAATTATTTAAATAAATAAGAAGTCTTTAAAAAAAATAAAAACACATTAGTAGTCATCTGGTTACCTATTGTTTTATACTAAATTGAGAATGACTTTTATATTTTTTTTAACATCCTCTGCTCTATTCAAATATTACAATAATTTTTTAAATAAATAAGAATTTTTTTAAAAAAATAAAAGCACACAAGTAGTCACCTCCTAATGTATTGTTTTGTACTAAATTAAGAATGACTTTTATATTTTTTTTTAACATCCTCTCCTTTATTTAAAAGAAAAAACTCACAAGAAACTTACAATATGTGACTATTTTTTTTTAAATAAATAAGAAGTCTTTTAAAAATTAAAAACACAAGAGTAGTCACCTCCTTTACCTATTGTTTTGCACTAATTTGAGAATTACTTTTACATTTTTTTTAACATTTCTACTAAACTTATAACTAATTAAATATCAAATTTAAAACTATTTATTAATAATAAAAATTATTTTAAATATTTTTTTTTAATCTTTTCCAATATTTCACACAACTTAATTACCATTTTGATGGTAAGACTTAAATTAAAACCTATCCATTTGAACATAATAAAAATAAAACCATTTCGAACCAAAATACCCAAAAAAAAAAAAAAAAAAAAAAAAAAAAAAAACAAAATTAAAAACACAAAAAACATAAAACACACAAAACTACAAC
>Ga0123342_1004160_pt1 | contig 22435 bp, 10 predicted proteins | sample Turbeawhitnodule_FD_89960 | JGI IMG/M metagenome (GOLD analysis project Ga0123342, IMG submission 89960) | Root nodule microbial communities of legume samples collected from Mexico - Turtle bean Mexico white nodule | ecosystem: Host-associated > Plants > Roots > Nodule | place: Mexico: Nepantla... | reverse complement strand
TTCTCATTTGGTGGTTCTGTGGACTAACTTGATCGTCGGAGTGCAAACGGCCGCCAGAGGCGCCGTCTGTGTGTTTTGCAGGTCACATTTGGAGATCCAAGAGAAGGTTCTGAGGGTGATTCTACAGAAGACGCAGTCGCGTAGACAGGGCAGAGAGTGCTGCGGAGCGATTCCTCCAGGTTCGAGTTGCCGGCAGGATCAAACACAAAATCATTTTTTCCAAAATTCAAATTTAATATTGCAGTTTTTATTTATTTAAGAAAAAATAAAACTAGAAAACTACTCAACAATTAAATTAAAACTGAAAATAATTCAAGACATAAAAATAAAAAAAAATAAGAAAATAAGCAAATAAAATTATTCAAGAATAACAATACAAGAAATTTAAAACAAAATAATAAAATAACCAATGAGAAAAAAGAAAAAAAAAAGAAAAATAGAAAAATAAAACCATAGTTTTGCTTTATTCTCTGTTCCTGTTCCTAGGAAGTCATCCTACTTCATTTGCTAGATCTGTCCACCCTGAATAATAGAACTTGTTCCGAGACCAAGCTACATAAGTTTCAAATTTTTAGAGGCGTATACGAATTGGGTTGCCCTTGAGGGAAATTTTGATATATATCTTAATGTAATTTCATTATCTATATATGATTTATACAGTTCTACATTTGTAAATCCTCCCATGTGGCTCTTTGCTCCAATTGCATCCGCTGCAATTGTTCCAATATCCTATCTTTCTTGGAGGATGAGGATGAACCAGGGTGATGAATTGGTGAATGATGAATAGGAACATCACCAACTTGTGGTGCTTCTTCTTCTATAACAGTACAATTATTGACAATAAATTTCATATCAATTGAAGGTCTGATTTTTATTCATGGGTTTACCTCAACCCCATGAGTTGCACAAAGAGCAGTTATTAAAGTAGGAAATCCCAAAGAACCCTTTTCCTTTTGATTATTCTGGCCAACATCTAATCTAACAAATTTATATATTTCATGACATACAACAAAATATTTCTCTTTCAATAGGAAATGGAGAAGATGACACCTGTGAATATTTAAGTCTGACACGTGACTAATGGGTACCATGTTGGCCAGCATGAATACCATCCAAACTTGAGATAGGGTCTTCATGTGTTTCCTTAAAATTCTTCATGGTTTCCCAACTAGATTTATTTGATAGGAGTGATTGGCTAGACAAATTTCCCTAGCCACTTCATAATCATTAAAGCCACATGTTCTAGCTCTCAACTGGTGATAAGTACGGTCATCATCACCTCTCAGTTGCAAAGGATCTCCCAAAAAGGCACGAATAGAATCTCTTTCAAACGACACCCATCTTCCTCTTACTCTTTATCTCATTTCCTAATTTCCTTCTCCTCCTGTACAGGAATTGGCATAACACTTATGAACTACTTCACGATCACACTTGTTTAAGGGCTCTACTAGCCTCATCCAGTTCCTTCTTTAGAACCCTTTAAAAATAAATCATACTATTCGGATTGCAGTCGTACTCTTCTCTCTGTAACGAAATCCCATTTTTTTTATCTTCTCATATCTCCTTTGTTTCTCTTTGTTCCCAAACCTGTTTCACGATGATAGTTCAGGAGACTCCATTCTCACCCTTTCCCCTTTAACATTTTGGGTTGAAATGTTTTTTTTTTTCGTCCCATTTGATGCAACATTATAGTTAGATACACCAATCTTCACATACATTAATTTCTAGTTTAACAATCATAAGAATATATATCCAAAAACCCAACTAATTCACATGTTTTGCAATATAATGTTTAAAGAAGAATTTTTGTAAACACTTCATGTGCATTTCCTAAATTGAGTTTAATGAGTGATTGAGACCTAACTAACCATCCAAAATCAGAAGCAAGTTTCCATAATCATTTACCTAATGCTATGCAAAAAGATTTATATCATAAATTCAAGATAATAATCATAAACCCTAAAATTCCAAAATTCCCAAAAATTATAATCAAAAGCATTAATCCATGGTTTGAAAGAGGAATTAAGGCATAAATTAGATGTAGAAACACTTACATAGCACAAATTAAACAAGAGGTTGAACTTGGAAGAGAAAGAATTGAAAATGAGCACAAATTTTAGAAAGCAAAATCACAATTTAGGGAACTTTCACTAAGGGTGATAGGTTTGTGCCTTCCTTGAAGGTTTGTGCCTTGCTTGAAGGTGCATGAAGAGTAGGGAGAGTGATTGGTTAGGCCATATCACGTGGAAAGGTGAAGAAGAAGACCAAAGGTGTCTATCTTAGAGAGGTTTAGACAAGAGAGTGTAAGAGTTAACAAGTTGGCAACATAACACTCAAAATTGATCTTATTAATTCATGAGTCAAGCACCCTTTAAATAGGTTTGAGGTCCGGTCAAGGCTTATAAGAAAGAGAGGGAAAATTCAAATGGCAAAGGTTTGAAAGTGGGGCCTAAATGAAGTCACAATGCAAGCATGATTAGGTGTGTTTCATGTGATTAATTCAGGTCTACATGGCCGACCTAGGTTAGGTTAATTAGGAGTCTTAATGAAACCTTGATTTAAACTAGGTTGGTTTTTAGATGCCTAATTTCAACCCTAATTCCAAATAAGAAAAATTACAACTAAATTTCATACTCTACTTTAGCAAGAAAATAAATTCTACTCTAGAGAAATTACACTAAGTTATGGCATTTTTGAACATATATAGAAGGGTCTCTCTGTCATCAGTAGCAGAGTCTCAATCTTCTTGAATCTTTCTTGTCATTGACCTAGTGGTTCGTCGTCAGCTGTACTTTCTTCCATCGAATTGTTTGTGAAATTTGGGGCAAATCGCGTTGTTAAAAGCGCTGTATTTGGGAGAATAATTTGCATCAAGACCATAACCACTAGAATTAGACTAGTCGAAGAAGCACTAAAGATTTCAATTGCTTATAATTTTGTTAGTGGCTATAGCTCCATAGTCAATAATGTAAAAGAGAAGTATATCACTATCCCAAATGATAGGAGCCTCCATAAGTAATAAACTCGCTTGTATAAATTTTATTAAAATGAAATATTTTGCTTTAAATAAATGCCTTTTGGTAGATATTTTTATGCGGTTTTTTTACAAGCTTTCTAGAAGGTATTTGTTACAATTTACGTAATTTATTAAAATTTAATGATCTTTAAACATTGTACTCATACCAAAGATTAAATATTTTTCTTTACTATTTTAATTTGCTACTGAAAGTTAAGAAATTCAATTATGTTAAGTTAATTTATAGTTTTAAATATAATTTATTACTTTTGAATTATTTCAAATGTTATCAATCACTTTTTCAAAAAAAATTATTGTATCTTTATGATTATTTAAAATAATCTTGGTACATATATAATTTTTTATAATTAAAAATTAACTATATAATTTTTTTATAATTTTAGAAAAAAAATATTATCATTAAACATATATCCTAGAATAAGATTATTTTTTTATCAGGAATGAATAAATAGAATTAAAATGAAACACTTTAGGGTGTCCGAACCCTTATGCATAAATCACTCATAGTTTAAGCATTCAATAAACAAATCATGATTAAGTGATACACCACTTAACTCAAAAAAAAACTTAAAGTAGCTGAGAAAAACCAGTCCCAAAAAGCTGGTACTGCATAAAATCAGCAGAAACATAATCCTGATATCAGGATAGCTGCTAAAAGAAAGAAGCTAACTACTACTAGGAGTATAACCCAGTGTTATCCAATCATACATTTGTTATTGCTTATATTTTATTTTACTCATCTTATTTATATATCGATATCCTAACTCATTTTAATGGTTAGGAACAATTAAGAATCCCTCTTATAACAATTTCACCCATCATGAAAAAACTCACACAATCATACAGAAAATAAAACAAGCAAAGACCTAAATACCATTAGTTTCTAAACTTATTATAATGGTAATGATAAAAATAGCAAAGCTTGGACATTTTTCAACCGTCTTCTAGCCATGAGCACCAGCATGTGGCAGTGACTGTTAGTATGGTACCATTATAAAAGGTGCAAGAATGAGGCTTTCCTTCTAGAACGGAAAATAAAATGGGAAGAAGGTTCATAAGAAAATCATTAATTTTGCAAATTGTTCTTATACTTTTAAAATGTTTTTCAAAAGAGTTCTTATATATGTTTCAAATACGCCACATACTGTGAAACTTGATTATGTGACATTTCTTCCATTGTTGACGCTCTGGCAAAAATTTAACGGTGTTTTTTTCTGTTACAGTATGTTTCTTCTGTACAGTTACATCCACAGTTTCAGCTTGTGCAGTTTACCCTTCAAATGGAGTTCTTAAATTTTCCTCTTGCCCTAATTATCCGCATATGCATGTTGTGCGCTAACCCTTTGTAACATAGATCAGTAGCTTCACATGTAATCTGTCACTCAGGGCTAAATATAATCCAACTTCTTCACATTTCAGTAGGGAAATCAAGGTTACAAGCCTCAGATTGAACTCTTACACCTTTTCATATATCTTACAACATGCCTTTTGACTCCTATATGTGGAATACCAAAGCACTTAAGCTAAAACAACAACTTGATATAACTATGGATCTTACATCAGAGATTTTTCATACAAACACATTTTGATGATTGCAAGCCAGGACAAAAACCCAAACCATATGATGACACTTCTAGTCTAACTAAACAACTAATCAAAACCCTGATTTCCATGATTAAGTTAAGGCTTTCCAGGAGATTTTGGATCATGAGCTGGATTTGGTCTTGTTCCAGGGTAGTCTACTATATCCATCATCATTCTGCTCTCAGCAATCTCTTCCTTCATGTCTTCCTCGGTATAAGTTAACCCCATAACTGGATCCACCTGCAGGTTAAAAAGTATCACTACTATATGATTGGACTTAGACAAGAATGTTCATTGCTATACTGTATGACATTCACAAAACAAAAATTAATAATTAAAAGTTATCAGTTACTGATTTAATAGCCCCATTTATACGACAGAAGGAAAAAAACAACCATATAATTTGGGTTATAAGTTGTTTAATTGGATTTTCTCAGCAAAATCAGAACCTGGAAATCTTGTTGCAGCTAACTTTTCCTTTTTATTTTTTCTTAAGATAAACCATTTCAACTAGTTCAGACCAAACCAGATTTTGTCATGTTGTTAGGGCACAAGAGACATGTCCCTTTCGAGGTTAATTATCTTATATATCTCTATATTTTTTGGGATTTTCGGAATATATGTATGTGGCAGAAATATCTGTCAAAAGGAGAGGGAGAGAGAGAGAGGACCTTGGCCAGATGATCTTGCACTAAAGTATTCATTTTCCCAATCATAGTGCTTCCTGTATAATTCACAGTTTAACATAATGAATCGGATTATCCAAATTTAATACATTAAGAAAACCAATAAAGGTCTGCATCAAACCCTTGAAACTTACTTGTTGCAGGAACTGCAGAAGCAAATACAGCACAGGAAAGAACCAGAAGAATAACAAGAAGCCTAAGGAGGGGTTTGTTATCCATGATATCAGTTTAGATATCTTTAGAAAGAGGGGAATATGATGAGTAATTGAGAGAAAAGAGGAGAAGAGCAAGGCTTTGTGAGATGACCTAGGAGAAGGGCCAAGAGGGTCCTTATATGGAGGAGCAAGGGTAGCACTCTTGAATTAAATATCAACCAAAGAATACAAAAGACACTTCCCTTTGCATTACATCAAAGTAATGTGTATGGAATACTTAAATACTTTTCTCTATTCCCTGGCTTTTGGCCACTCCAAAGAATAGCTTTAATTTGTATTCTCTTTACCAAGATAAACTAAACAGGTATTTAGCAGTACCACCTTAAAAAAAAAACTCATTTTATTTTACTTTCTTATTTTTTTTTCTCTTTTATTGAAAAACGATCTAATGTATATTCATTTCAAACCAATTAAGCATTTTTAACAACAAAAAAAGACAATAAAGCATATATTTTAATGTTGTTGATTAAGGTTTTACAATTATTTTAAATTTATAATATATAGTACCTTGTGAGCCTTCATCAACTTTTATTTTTTTATGAATCCGAAACTTCATTTTCTTTTGTTCTGCATATGTAATTAGCATCATAAAGAATGCATTCCATATAAGCATGCTCCAATTAGTGTATGTAATCAAAGATATCAGTGAATAATTGACATTGAGTTGTTAATAACATAATGGATTAATGCATAACATTCACGAAAAAATGTTTATCTATATTACACGTTCTGACTTTAACCTCCAAAAAGGTTACAACTGTTTTACCGTGATTTAACTTGCTCATGTTCGTTGACAAAAGATACTACAGAATACAAGTTATTTTGCTTTGAACAATTATCAGACAAAAGATCATTTCATATTAGACTTATCAAAAGTCATATTCAATGGCACAACATTGAGTTAGCAAAAGTCAGCTATGCGCGTGATATATAAATGCTTTTCACCTCTCATGTTTGTGAATGACACACTAGTGTTTCTGGCTTACTTACCACCTACAACTCTTATTGGGAGAATTAGAGTGTACCACTTTGAGCACAAAAAATCAATATATTAAGAGATTAAATATGTTTAAAATAAATAATATAAGAAATTGAGTTTTATTTAATAGTCTAAAAACTTTAAATCTCTCAAATACTTATAATAATAAAATTATTAAAATAAATTTTTATTAATATTTTTTTTCATAATAAATAATTTTTTAACGTTGACTATTATAATATTATAACAACCATAATATGAAAATTTATTTATTATATACAAAAATTAACAAGAATGAATTTTAATATTTTTCTTACTATAAATATTTAAAGAGTTTCTATTTTGAATTAAAAACAGAAATCAATTTCTTATAAAACATATTTAATCATATATTAAGTATTGCAATTTCAAACCATTTATTTTTTATCAGCAGTTTCAAACCATATAATCCTAATAAATGAACTATTCCATTGTTTTTTGTTACTTAGGTGTTTTTTCAAAATAATGAACAACACCTAAGTGAGGAAAAAGAAGGTCTTGCTATAACATGTGAAACATAGGAAAGATTAATACAATAATGCATTAGCATATTGCCGTCCAATCAATTAGGTAGAGCCCCTCAAGAGAATAAAAACCTGCATAATTAACTTCCCCACGCTGCATTAACAACTTGGCCCAGATACCAAATCATCTGCTACTCGTTTCATTCCCACTTTAGCTAGCTTTAACATGCTTATGATGGAAAAATTTGCACATATAGCGCATGGAGAGAAAAAAAAAAAATCCAATTTTGCTGGTTCTCATAAATGTTCCACGTCTGCACGAGATTCTGTCGTTACATGAAAAACATTAATAATAGTAACGAGTGAAGGGTTTTAGGAGAGTGTGATGGGGTTGTTATAAGCTTCAATAATTGGGTGTTGTTAGAGTGACACGAAGGGGTTATATGTATGTATATATATTGCAATAAACAAAGTGTCTTTAAGAAGTGCAGGTTGAGCAAAAAACAATAGTGGTGTGTAGAATGCAAGAAGTGCAATCTATTATCCCAGGTGTCAGGTATTCCTTTTTGAAAAAGATGGATGAGTGCGTTGGTAGGTAGGTGTTAAGCACCCTTGTGGGTATCATCATCTTCAGAAAACAGCATAGACATGGATTGTAGCTCATGGAGGTATCACTACATCAGTATCTACCATGAATATATCAATGTGAGCCATTCCCTTAGGTCCCTCGTTTCAAGAATCTCATTATGCTTCTATTTACCAATCTCCACTTTAAATATCTATATGCTATTGGACCTACACTCACCCTTTCCACCTCCTCAATTTTGTTTTCTCTACTATTTATGCCATATACTCTGTGTTTTAACTAGATTTTTTTTTTTCAAAATCAATTTTTATTTTATGTTGAAAGCTAGAGTAATATTCTACGCATATAATATCAATATAAAATGAAAATAGTTTAAAAGGATTGGAGCATCCGTAAAATGATTTTAATTTTTTTTTTCGATAAAGAAAAAAAAAATGGAGATTGTGTACATGACATAAGAGATTTGATTCTATATATGTAAATGAATAAAGTTTTGTAAGTAAGAAAAGACATGGCTCAAGTTCTTCGTTTGCTAGTTGACTAAGATAAGAAGTTTTATTAAAATTTACTCGAATCAAACATTGAAATTATATTTAACTTGATTTAATTTAATTTTAATTTAATATAAAATTTGAACTACTAATAAAGTAAAATTTTGTGGTATGCTCTAGATTAGTTTTTTAGCTTTTATTTCCATATGTTAAAAGAATTTATAATAAAATTTTGTCTAACATAAAAATTCATTAGTGAAAAAATAACAATAACAATTTCTTATACGTTTTAGTTTAAGGTAATAAACTTGTATATAAGACCAGACTTTTTAATGGTGGTTCATATTAGAAAACACAAAAAGTCTTGTTAGAGTGAAAAATGAACTTTGTTTTGTGTTTGTTATCCTTTTCTTTTCTCTATTATCATGTTTCATTCTTTTTACTGTTACCACGACGTCAACGTCATCATGTCAATGTTGACACTAGTACTTCGTTAATGTTTCGTTATCATATGAAGCTCCATCATTACTTCTCTTCAATGTCATTATTATAGGTTAGTTATAATTCAAGGTCAACTTTCATAAGTCAAATGATAGATGTTATAGGAGTGATGATGGGTAGTTTTTCTAAATTGTTTAATTGTAAATAAATTATTATACCTTTTAAATATTTAGGATTATAGGGTTAGTTTTGAAAGAGTTTCTATTGGTTAAATTTAAATTTAAATTGTCTAAATGGAAAGAAAGGTACACATCTAATTTTTTCAGACAAAATTTCTAAATTTCTATAGTAAAATCGGTCCCTTATTTATTACATATCCTTCTAAAAGGTATAAGTGTCGATATTTCAAGCAATCACAAAAATTCAAATGAAGTTTTTATGGGGTTGGGAGAGTGAGAGTGCTAAAATTGCATGGATTAAGTGGAAAACCTTATGTAAATCAAAGGAGGAAGGTGGCTTAGGTATTAAGGACATAATTAAGTTTAATACAACTCTTCTTGCCAAATGAAGATGGAGGATTATGGTTGAAAAGATTGAAAAATGGAGAGAAATTTTTATATCTAAATATGATGTAGAAGATACAAGACAAAACGAATATGCAGTGAAGTATCATTCTAGGTTGTGGAAAGATCTAGATAAAGTATGCCAAATTGGAGCACATGAAAGTTGGTTTAATCAAGCTGTGAAATGTGAATTACAATCAAGAGATTTGGTTAGATTTTGGGAGGACAAGTGGTTGGATGATGAATTGCTTAAAATTAAGTTTACTAGGTTGTATTTCGTCTCTCTGAATTAAGGGAGAAGAATGGGGGAAGTTGGTTTTTGGTCAGATGCAAGATGGCAGTGGAACTTGATGTGGAGAAGAACCTTGTTTGAATTGGAGAAAATCCTTGAACAATAGCTCATGGGTGTTACCAGTAGTGTACTTGCATAAGGAAAACCCAGATAGATGGACTTAGTTAGGCGAAGGTGACGATACATTTTTTGTAAGATTTACATATGCTGAAATACAGAAACGTAGCAACACTGAAAATTGTAAGTACAAGATATTTTTGGTGCATTATGGCTTTCCCTAATGCCCAAATTTTCACGTGGAGGGTCTATATTGATAAAATACCTACAAGACTTGATCTAGCAAGGAGAGGGGTCCAAATGATCAACACTTTGTACCCGCTACGTCAACAGGCTGAGGAATCAACAAATCATTTGTTCATGTCATGTAAGGTAGTTGCATCTGTCTGGAATGTATGTAGTAGATAGGTGGGGGTCAAGTTTGTGCAACATAATAACCTATGGTGCCATTTTGAAAAACTGTGGCCTTCTCAGTTGTATCATAAACAAATTTTGGTGTGGATAGTTATTATCTAAAGTATTTGGGACCATAAAAACAATGTTGTGTTTAGAGACGGAAAGTTTGGTGAGGATGAACATTTTCACTTGGTTCAATTCAAAAGCATGGATTTGGATGAAATATAAAGTGGTAGACATTTTATTTTCCTAGCTCTTTAGGTGATTTAGCCATCAGTCTCACCTATGTATCAAATATTTAAGTAACCTGTCTTGGGTAGGTGCATCACAATGTTATATATTCTCTTTTATCTTTGATTTTTTAGCAGAGGTGGGAAAGGTTTTTTTTTATTGCTGAAACAGGTGCAAAGAGAAGGTGCAAGCAATTATGACTAACAACAATGCAGAAAATGGTAACCAGGCTTTTTTTGGCACCTACTCTATGTGTTTGTGTGTACCTTTGATTACTCTGGATGGGCACATATTAATGAGACGAAGGATGGGGGCTAATGAAAGAATTTGGACAAAAGAAAACACATGGGTGGAGAAGTCATGACGATGCTTTGTGGACGTATACAACTTTATTAGAATTTGTAGGAATTTACAATTGTTTGGGCTTCAAAGACTGCGACAAATGGTGTGCAGTTGCATGAACCAAGTAACATGTGTTGATGTTGTCCTGTGAAAAGATGTGGGTTCTTTCCAGTGGTTTCTCAGTCTGGATAGTTGCATTGGTTGATGAGACACAATAGAGGTTTATGCTTATAAATTGGGTTGGATAGGACATACTTTTTAAGCATGACAAGTATGTATTATGCGAGTTTACTTGTGTTTGAACTTTAGTTTTGTGTATAAGGGTTGAAGTATTGATGTGTGTTGATTTTAGGATTGCACATTTTAGAGGTTGCACTTTGTTTATGGTTTTTTATCTAAGCAGAATGTGGTGATAAGCTCAAAGAAGATTATCACTGAACACAAACTTAACCAAATGGTTAAGTAAGTGTAAAGGTTCTCTTCTAGAGAGCAAAAAAGAAAAAACAATTATATGGTGATGATGATGAGGTGCGGAATTTAAGAAGCAAAAGATAATAAGAGCAATAAAGACTAAATGGAAAAGAAGAGAAAACAAGTAATAAGAAATGAAGATTGGGCATAAGGAATGGAAAATAAAAGGATGAATAGATGAAGAAAGCTTGCGGAAAAAGGATGGTGGTCACGCCAGTTGGAGTGGTGGAAAACTCCAAGATGAGTGGTGAGGAACCGCCACTTGAAGTGCACTACACTCAAGATAAGACCTAAGAACCTTTAGGAGACAAAGCTCACTAATCACTCACGCAGAGTTTGTTTTCTATATTCAAAATCAAGTGTTCCCATTACATGAGGCAAGACACCCTTTATATAGAAGAGAGTGACTTGGGGAGCAAGAGTGAGAGGGGTATGTGTGTTATTTGTGATAAGTCTTCTAGAAGGTATGTCAAAAACCCTAAACTTAGGTGCAGTTTTCATGAAAGGTGGGTTTGACACAAGCCCAATTTATGCTAAGTACACCCCATATTATGCTAAGTGAACCCTACTCTAGCTTATTATTCTATTTGGACCTCAAAGTGAGCCCAATTTATTTACATAAACTTGTCTTGTGAAAAAACTAGAAGGAAGAACATCTGATATTCTGGTTTATGTCTGGTTCTTCTTCTGTTGAGACTCTTTTGAGGTTTGGTGGGGTCTGGTCTTGTATGCTAAGATGAATCACTAGAAGAAAAAATGGTTTTAATGGGGGTTTATTTTTACATTATCTAGAGTTAAAACCTCTATTAAGTCATTTACCCAAGGTTGCAGTTTTCCCCGCTAAACCATCCCGGGGAATGTGTTTCCTGTGATTTTTTTAAACCTCAGGAAAAGCCTTTTAGGACCCCTGTTAAATACCATGGGTTTAAGAACGTCCATAAAATACAATGGGTTTCAAAACCTCCATAAAATACCATGGGTTTAAGAACCTCCGTAAAATACAATGGGTTTATGAACCTTAGTAAAATACCATGAGTTTTGAAATTTTCGTAAAATGACTTGTCGTTTGGAATAACCTTCAACCCCATTTTCCACTATCTCTAACGATCTTCTTTACTTCTCTCTTCCACCGTAGGCACACTGCTCTCTGGCACAAGCTCAATGGTCGTCGATGGCATTCCTAACAAGGAATACACTAAATAAGGCATCACCTTACTGCCCCAACTTGGATCATAAGTCACTGTAACCTAACTCGACAACAATTGGTGTTTATCACTACTTTATCTATCCTAAATAATTGCATTATCTGAGAGATGTGAGCTTCAAAGCCATGTGTGTTCTTGGCTAAAGATTTAAATAACATATTACGAAGAGAAATTAACTTTATCACTTCTCACTTTCACAATGAATTAATTATTATATGCATTTTAAAATAAAGACCTTAATTTAAAGTATTTCAAAATTATGATAATTAAATATTAAAAGTTATGACTTAAACTAAAATTGCACATAAAATATATGTACATCAAAAGCTAAAACAAAAGAAGTCAAGTTTTTTGAAGTATAAGCTAATAACAAAAAAAAACTAGGAATTATATAAACCAACTACCACCAATCATAAAATATATGTAAATACTGTTGAAATACTTATTATCCAAGATTAGTTGTTGATATATTTATTATCCAAAGTTATTTTTCTTTTTAAAATAATTTTTATAAACTTTAGAAACTATTTAGTTTTTAAAACTATGTAGTTTTTAATTAATTATTTATAAATATATTTAATTATATTTATTTATTGAAGCTTGAAAAATCTCAAGTGTTTTATTGAGGTTCTACAATAAATCTTTGGAATTTAACGAAGGTTAAAAAAAACCTCTGTTATTTTGCTAAGGTTTTAGAATAAACCTTTGGAATTTAACAAAGGTTAAAAAAACCTCTGTTATTTTGCTAAGGTTTTATAATAATACTTTGGAATTTAACGAAGGTTAAAAAACCTCCATTATTTTGCTGAGGTTTTAGAATAAACCTTTGGAATTTAACGAAGGTTAAAAAAACATTCGTTATTTTGATGAGGTTTTAAAATAAACCTTTGAAATAAAACGAGGGCTAAAAAACCCTCCATTATTTTGCTGAGGTTTTTCAATAACTTTTGGAACTTAACGAAGGTTAACAAAACCTTCGTTAATTAAGTCAATTACTGGGGTTATATCAACCTCCACTAAATAACCTTCGTTAAAATCGTTTTTTCTTGTAATGAATGACTTAATTGTGGAGTGTTTGTTCTGTCCTTAGTCATCTGGTTGTCAAGGTGGTTTGTATTATGCCCCCTAAGTTAGAAAGAATTTGACCTTGAATTTAGGACTCCCGTGAATAACAAAGTTAGTTTGTTCATAGAAAAGATAGAAATATTTCAAAATTTGGGATGTGAAGCAAACTTATGTTCATTAAGCTTTGGGAATGAAATGATGACTTTGTGAGAATCCACTTAGAAGGTGAGAATCTTTAGGAGGTCTTTGAATATCGTCCCTAAAATTACTTTTCAAAGATTTCAAGTATTTAGAATTATTAGGTAATGAAAAAGATAAGGAAGAATAACACCTTTGAGGTGTAGTCTCTATTTTTGCACAGGTCAACATTATTGTTTTTATGGTGTGAGATGAAGTGATGATACCTGTTTTATCTTTTCTTTCTTCATCATTTTCATTTTCTCTTTTGTTTTTCTTTTTTAATTGGTCCTCATTAACTTCTTTGGCAGAAAGAGGTTTTAGTATAATTTTATGCCCTTGGAAGTTGAAAGAAATCTTATTGGTATGACCATCATGTAAAATTTTTCTATCGCATTTGAAGTTGAAAGAAACCTAATATTTATACTTTCCTATAGAAAAAGTTACAAGGACTTGTTTATTAACCATAACTTCACCCTTTTCACTAAGCCATTTTAATTTATAGGGCTTTGTATTAGAGATAGTGAGTAATCCAAGCTTCTCCATAACTCTTGTACTTGCCACATTAGCACAACTACCTAATTTATGATAATGGAACATAACTTGTTGTTGATAAGGCATCGGGTGTGAAATTTTTTTTCTATTTGAGTGTCGTCAAAAGGTTTTTGAATAGTACCCAACATTCGCCTTACCATCAATAAGTCACCTTCACAAGGTATCTCACACTCGTTCTCACTTGGGGGTTTTGAAGAGGAAGGGGAACTAGCTCTTGATGATTGGGAAGTATGATCACTCACGACTATCCCCCCTTTAACCATCATTGTTCTTTAACTTGGGCAGTTAGCAGCAATGTGCCCAAAACCTAGACATTTAAAGCATTTTCGACTTGAGGTTTTGGTGGGTGATTTAGGAGTAGACAGTTTATCTTTAGGATCTTTATGACGTGGGGGTGGTTTCTTTTGAGAAATTGGAAGGAGAATCTTGGTTTTGAAATTTGGTTTTACCCTTCCAAGATGATTTGTGAAAGCCATCATTGTGATTATTTTAAAAAAAAATTCTTCAAAACTTATGATTCAACCTTGATGGCTAAATGAACCACTTTTTCCAAATAAGTATACTCCTATAATTTTACAACATCTTGTATTTCTCGTTGTAATCCAATCACAAGTCTAGCAATTTTTTACTCTTCACTTTCATGCATATTAATTTTAGTCAAGTTACTTCTAAATCTTTGATGATGTTGTTGGAGATTTAACAAGAGTTCCTTCCTATAATGAGGAGGAACAAACCGTGCATGCATGCATAACTTTATATCGTGCCAAGAGACCACTGATGGCCTCTTGTTTAGCCCAATGCCAATCCGCATTACAATTTGATGCCACCATTGGTCCCCTTCGACCTCAAATTCTAGGGAAGCTAACTTAACCTTTTGGTCCTCTTCGACCTCATACACATTAAAAGTTTGTTTTACCTTAGTTTCCCATCCTAGATATAAATTTGGGTCACTATCCCCATTAAAAATAGGTATTACAAAAGGTAAGGTCTTCTTTGGTTGTTGATGATAACGCCTGATAAGTGCTTAATTTCATTAATATTTCATATAAAAATATAAGCACTTATGAGTATTAATTGCTAAAATAAATATAAAATAATCCCTAATTTATGAATTTATATATTTTTACATATTTTATGATCTTTATTTGAATAAGAACATTTTATTCCAAAATTTGGTGTTAATTTCAAGTTTTTAGGGAAGAATGAAGATGATTGGGCTAAAGAAGAAGAATATAAGCTAAAAGGAGAAAATTGGAACGCCCCAGAACGCACAAGTGCACAAAAAGCCCAAATGCGCCATGCAAGAAGTCACTTAACCCTAGCAAATTAGGTTAAATATGGGGGCTTGAGGTATAACTCTAGTGTGCAAGATTGGGAGGAAAACACCATTGAGTGACTTGTAACCCAATTGGGAGAATAAAAAGTGTTAGAAGATGTATGGCTAATTCTACCCTGTGGATTTGGGAGTAATTTGTCGATCTCTTATGTATTAAGGTGATATATGAATATAATATTTTGTTCCTGATTGATTATTGATATTATTGTTTTGCTTCTAATTCTTAATCTATAATCTTAAATCTGACTGAAAAGTATTTTTATGGTTTTGACCTAAACAATAATACTTAACATATTTGAGTGCTAAGAATAGACTTGAAATGTTAATTGCTATCCATGTCTGATCTTGATACTAAGTTGTTTTTATAAATATTTGAGGAATCAATATTTAGGAAGCATCTTAAGAATTTTATATGCGAAGAATCGATATAAATAAATTTTATACGGGCATCAATATCAATCAAAGGACATAAGGTTACCATGTTAATCAAAATACATAAGAGTGAGAAAGATGAAACTCAATCCCTATTTTTTCAATTGAAGCAACAACTTTTTGCTTTGTTTTCTTATTAATCATTGTCATTCCAAGAAATGCCAATAGACTTTTATTATTCTGTTAATTATTTCGCAAATATTTTACTTGATTATTCAATTGTTCCTTGTGGGTTCAATATTCGTCCTTAGGGACACATTATTACTTCTGACAACACGGTGCACTTGCCGTAAAAAGTTGTTAGTGCCTAACTTCATAATTTTGCGCACTCCAAGCTTCTTCTTCTTCTTGACTCATAGTGTATGCAATGTTTTGTACTCCTTTTAGGCTCATGTCTCCTCTCATGGTTTTGTCTCGCTTGTGTATGCTCTAGCTTTTGTATCCTTTCCATTAGTTGACGGATTTCCTCTTCCTTGTGGGCCAAGCTCCTCTTGGTATTCTCAAGCTTCCCCATAAGACGTGCCTTGTGAAGAGATTATGATTTAGAAGATTCCCTTGAAGATAAATGATGTATATTTGCGCACAACAAAAGTTAAACAGATAGTTTTTAACAACAAATAATGCACTCACTCACATGTATCAGTCGACTATTTAGTAAAGGATGGAAAAAAGAGTAGAATCCCTCAAGAAAGGTTTTCAAAAATGCCAAAGGGTCTACACTTGGTAGCAACACTTCAAGTGAAAGAGGTCAAAGCTTTTATCACTTGCTCATGCAAAGAATCCACAACAAAACTTAAAGAGAATTTAATGACAAGCAAGAAAAGTTTAAAGAAAGAAAGCTAAACCAAAATGGAAGTATAACGATGACAAAAATTAAACAAGACAAACAAGAAAAAACACTTATAAAGACCGAAAGAAACTTAAACTTTTAACTATGAAATTTTAATTTTCTTAGAAAGTGTAAAAGTAAGAAGGATAAAGTTTTACAAATGTGAAAACAATTTCCACATAAAAAGAATCCTCTTAGTAATTTAATCTTGAAAAGTGAATTGCATTTAAATTGTTTTTGTATTTGTTTTTATGGATTTAAAATATCCACATTCTTGACATGCATATTTTTACTTCCCTTTCAAATTTTCACAAATAGAATGGGATTCAATTTATATGATGACTTGAATTCTTTGTTTGGAACTAAATCAACTACCACTTAAACAAATTCTAATTGCTTTTAGCTCTTCACAATTAAAGTTAAAATAAGTGGAACGGATTTAAAGACTCCTAGAACACTGAGAACTCTAAGAACTCTAAGAACATAAGACTCAAGCAAGATAGGTAAGGAAAGAAAAAAAAATGACACAAATAATTCAAAAATAGAATTTAAATTTCTTAATAAATAAAAAGGCGGAATTGTAAATGACAAGAATTTAAAGGCGAAATTGAAAGGTGCTTAAAGATAAAAGTGGAATTTAAATTGTTGGAAGATAAAGACATAATTTAAATTAATATTCATATCCAAATTAGATTTAATGAACTCAATAAAAATAAAATTGAAATTGTTCTATTGTATGTTGTTTCATTTATGTCTAATCCTTTGACAAAATTTGTTTGATTTTGTTGCTTGTGTTGAGTTTGACATGTAGATCTACAAAAAAACAAAACTCTTATAGACTTGATAATCTCCTATCAGTTTATCCCTTTGAAGTGTACCTTGACTAATTGCTTTTGGTCTCGGGACATAAACTTTGTGTCAATGATGTGTAGCGAGCATCCACTATTTAAGATCAAACTTTGTTTCTTTCCTCTTCTCATTTAACACATTTATAATAGAATTATGAACTCTTTTGGTATCTATACTTTCTTGGGTCCTTTCTTGTTAGTTTTGTATGATTGTCTTTCCTATTTGCATATGACATTAGGGTGTCCAGACTTACCATAATAATGGCAAACATCTTTAACATGCATTTTGCTTTTCAAGTCATAGGCAACAAGACTATCATCTTATACTTTGTGGTGCTAACATAGCGGTATGCAAAACCACCACATGTGTATATAGTGGCGTTTATAAGTGACAAAAAATACAAAAATTAGCCTCCACCACAAACATGATTTTTTTTTTGTAGTGAAGGTTCACATAATATAAACCTCATCAATGTTTGTTATTATCAAAACATTCCTTGAGATATATATGGAATAAACTGTCTAAATCTCAATATATGTCACCCAAACAATAACTAAATAAAAAATATGTTATAACTTATAATTGTATAAATACTACAAGAAAATACACATTAAGCATTGGTCAATACTCGACTCTAAAATGTAAAAGTTGATGTTAAATAGTCCATAGCATCATATTTGTGTCACACATGCAACAAACTCTAAAACCATGAATGTTAATTCAGTAGCGTCAGCTTTTGAGGGTAGACTCTTAAGTAATGTAAACACTACTTCATCACTAACTTTTAAGTTAACTTTACCAAAAACAGTTTAGTGTCGGTCAAGCCAACACTAAAACATTTTTTATTTTAAAAATGATTTAATTTAACATCGGTTAAGTTGAAGCTAAATGAAATATATTTTTAATGTTAATTTAATTTGCATTGATGTGGCTGACACTAATTACAGTAATTTAAAAATATTGTACAACACCTCCATCTTCAACAAAAATAAAACAAACAAAAAAATATGGTGGATGAAGAATATGTGTGTGGATGAAGGAAATTAGTGTGGATAAAGGAGATGAGAGTGAGTGAAGGAGATGAGTGTGGACGAAGGAGATGAGAGTCAATGAAGGAGATGAGTATGAAAACATTTACATAAAAAAAAGTGAGAAAAAAATGGTAAATGAGAAGAATTGTCATCTTTAAATTTGAACTTTTTGACTAAAAATAATCTACATTTTTCATTTGTTATCCTAAAAAAGTATGAATTCATAATACATAAATTAGTGTCAACTATCTCCACACTAAATTAAATAAATAATAAAATAAAAAAAATTATTATCGATTTAGCCGATTAACTTTAATAAATATAAATACTAAAAATAAATAATATTAACTCAATTAAGTCGATGATAATCTTATTTATTTTTAATATTTATTTTAATTACGTTATGTAAAATGGTTAAAAGTAGTTAAAATCCAACTTAGAGAGTTGGATGAATATATTAATGTCTAACATTAAACTAACTTTATTAGTATCGGTTAAATTGATGTTAATCTATAATAATATAAATATTTATTCAACGGTTAGCCTTAAAAATGATTAAATGGACTCTATTCTTGTAATGAGTATCAGTTTAACCAACACACCTTTTACATAATATAAAATCAAATTTAAAAATAATTTTATACTTTTAACTCTAAAAAAAATTAAAATTTTGTGTCACATTAAAGGTTAATCGACTATAATAATATTTGACCAGGCTGTTATTTCAAAGTTAATTTAATATTTTTTTAATAAAAGTACATAAAAGATTAAAAACGTGTTTACATTGTGGTAATGGTAGAACCAATTCAATAATAATGTTTACAAAAGAATCGATTTACATATACCAAATTAAAATTTCGCTATAGGTACATAACTAAACCATAGAACATTTAACTAAATTTTTTTAGTGACAAAAAATTGAAAACACTACTTTTTTATTAGAAAAAAAAATCGAAATAGTTGGCTTACCCAACACGAATACAATTGAAAACACCTTATTTAGAAAAATGTAAGCATATTGAAACCTTAGAAAAACTATTGGCATACTTTTGGATTTAATTAAACTTATATTGGAACCATATATATTATCCATACATCACGAGGCATTCCTAGTTAAATATGTTAAAAAATATATTATATTAAACACCATATATACTTATCCAAATCCGCACAAAAAAATAAATAATCATAAGAATAATAAAGAGACATGTAAACAAAGTTAATAATTATTTTAGAGTTAAATATGTTTTTTTTTCTCTATTTCGCACGAAATTGATTTTTGTTATTAATGCAAACTTTAAATCATTTGTGTACTTGTAAAAAGGAAACTATCAAAATGAGTCATTATTAATTTTTTTCTACTTGACAAATCAATTTTCAATGTGGATTAGGATGTTAAAATATTTTATACTGACATAAATATATAGTATTATAATATAGTTCACACGTAAAAAAAAATACTAATAAGAACTCATTTCAATAGTTTTCTTATTACAAATAATCAATAAGTCTAAAATTTAGATTAATAACAAAAATTAATTTTACATTATAGGACGAAAAATATATTCAACCGAAGGACATCATAAAAATTTTGTGACTGCACTAATCCCAAACCCTAATCACCCTTAATTCATATCTAAACACACAAATACCATGCTAGTTCTTGGATTATAGCAAATTTCTTTAAAATAAATAGATGAATGATGTAATAGGCAGCATAATAATGGTTTCTTATCAAGATTTCAATGTCACACTACCTGTCATATTGATGGCAATGCAATATATTAGGCTTTTGCATGTTAAAGGCTTAAAACCAGCAAGTATTTTCCTAATGCTCCCCAACAGCAAGTGGGTTGGTTGGTGGGTGGGTTTCAAGTTGCCTTTGCACACATGTACACAAAAATCATCTTAATTTATACAATACCCAAACTATACATTCTTAATTTATCATCATGCACAACTTAATCATCACCTTTGTGTGTTTCAATCCAATGACTTTTTGTTCTTTCAGCAAAATAAGAAAACACATGTGTGTTGGCCAGTTTAGGTTCTTTGTACGATGTAATCTTATGATATCTCTTGTGAGTTGTTAAACAATCATATCATGTTATTGTTTACCCTAAGAAACATCTCCCATTTTAGGATCTTAATTTAAAGGGTCTCTTAAAAATTGCTTTGTACGAACCGGTTAATTATGTATCATTCTTTACGAAACTAGTTGGAATTTTTTGAGCAATGGTACTAGTTTCACTTTTCTTGGATCATTTTTACAGGTCATTCATAACAGTTAGTGGGATATAATTATTTTGTTTTTCTTATTTTATATTGTGAAAAATAATTAAAGAAAATTAAGATCTAACTAAATTTTAATTAGTATATTTTATAAATTTGAAGATAATTTTATTACAAAGTTTTGTCTATTGAGTGTTTCTATTTTTTTTTATCTAAGTACTCTGTTGTTCGTTACATGTAGTAATCATAGAAATTGAGTTAAGAAATTTAAAATTTAGAATAATAAATTGTAAAATTAATAAAATTTTAAAATAACTACAACTATGAAGAAAATTTTCAATTACTATAAAAAATAATTGAGGATTGACTTGATATTCTTTTCTATATGTTCTGATAGTTTTCAGTTTAGTTAGACAACTATTCCAAGTACCAATTGAGTTAAGAGTTGTTTATTCCTAATTTTTTATGTAAGAAAGTTATTCACTGATATCTTAGGTAACTTCAGAATTCAACAAAACTGTTAAAGTGATAATAATCTCAAATGGACAAATCAACCACGCCTAATTTTTCAATTATGACAAAACTTAATTTGTTCTGTAATTATAAATAATCCTCAATTTTTCTAATATGAAGTTGTTCATAGATAAATAGACAAGTATATTGGTGAAACAATTGAATGCATAAAAGTAGGCTCCAACTTCCCATATATGGCCTCTTTATGTCTAATTGTTCTCTCAAAAAGAAGTTCCCTAATCTTTTAAATCCTCTCTCATAAATTAGATCAAACCCACATTAAAATACAATAAAAAATAATATTTATACTTGTGATTTTTTTCTTTAAATATCATTTATAAGATACTCCACTAGCATCTAAGCATCCATAACCAACTGGTGAATTCTTCTTACATGTCTTTTCTCATTCGATTTGATTTCAAATTTAATATTTAATGTTTGTCATTTATATTCCTTCCAAACCATAATATATGCTCGTAAATGAACTAAGTATTTTGAACATACGTGCATACAATTTAAACACACATAAATCAATTTGTATCTTCCCTCTCCCTATCTAGTATACTATATAACTGTGAGGTGAACTCGTTGTTGAAGACGGAAGAGATGGAATAAAGGATTAATGGGTGAGTTAAAGATCATAAGATAAGACATAAAAGTAACGATGTGTCATCTCATTGACCAAAAAAATAAAATAACATGGTACTTAGATAAAAATAAAAATATATTTTAAACACAAAAAATTATAATATAAAGTATTACAATCGGTTGAAGGGTAGGAATCATGTCCTAAACGATGTCCCAATCTAAAAATCACAAGCAATCAGGAAATAAAAGAGGAAAGAAAAGATGAACCCTAATTGCAATGTGAAAAAAATGTGAAAAACTGATGAATAAATTATATTCTGTTGTATGTTGTTAAGCAAAGTACGGTGAATATATAAGAAAAAGGATTGCTTAAATATGTGGCAGGATCATAAAATAAAAGATGGGCCTAAGGTCCAAAAACTTAATTTAACTTTAACACCCCCTTCAAGTTGGGGAGTAGATGTTCTACATGCCCAATTTGGATTTGAGAGTGCAAAACTGTGGAGAAGCAAAAGGCTTGGTGAAAATGTCTGCAACTTGCACAATAGAGCCGATGGGCAACAGTTTGAGTAAGCTAGCATTGAGTTTTTCACAAACCAAGTGGCAGTCTATTTCAATGTGCTTGGTGTTGAACCAAGTGGTGTTCAAGCTTTGAAGAATCCAAAACCCTTTGAAGGATGTTGAAGGGTTGTGCTTGCTGTTGCTGAGTTGTCTTAGATAGGATCTGGGGTAGTTTGAGTTTTGTAATT
>Ga0123342_1004159_pt1 | contig 22436 bp, 6 predicted proteins | sample Turbeawhitnodule_FD_89960 | JGI IMG/M metagenome (GOLD analysis project Ga0123342, IMG submission 89960) | Root nodule microbial communities of legume samples collected from Mexico - Turtle bean Mexico white nodule | ecosystem: Host-associated > Plants > Roots > Nodule | place: Mexico: Nepantla... | reverse complement strand
TAAGGCCCAAGCAACTCATGCCTCAAAGAATTACTAGGAGCAAGGCCAAGGCTTTAGGAGATGAGCATCAATTGATGTCACTTTTTGTAATCTCTTTAGAGTAGTTTTAGTAGAAAATAAAAAGAAGGTGTAGACATAAAAATAGGGGGTGCTAATGTACACAACTAAGTCACACCTTTCATGTGACATAAAAAGGTGTAAGTGTAGTTTTAGGAGGTGCCAAAGTAAGAAATCAAGTCAGACCTCCCTTGTGACATGTAGTAGGCACCAAATTCAAATGCTTCTCATTTGAATTTTCCCACTTTAATTTCAGCCCTCTCACATTATAAATAGAGATGCTTGGCTCTTGTAAAAAAAACTTGAATTTGAAGTAAAGAATTTCTGCACAAATTGTGTGAGAGTAGTGAGAATAGTTTCTCCTAGCTTAGTCTTATCTTGTGAGTGTTTGGAAGCTCTCAAGTGGCGGCATTCTTCACTCGTATTGGAGCAAATCACCTTCCAAGTGGCGTGAATCCTCTCCAATCTTCATTCCGCATAAGTTTCCTCTTCACTCATCCTTTCAATTCCATTCCATTCCATCTTAATTTCTGAAATTATATCATGTCTTGTTCTTATTCCTATTCAGTTTATGTTCTTGTTTAGTGTTCTTCATTTTGAATTGTGTTGTGTTTTTAATTCTGCATTTCCGCACCTTGTTCATCATTCATTCATCACTTTAATTGTGTTTTTCCTTTGGTCTTTGGAAATGAAGCTTCACATCTAATTAACACTTGTTAAGTTAATGTCCAGTGGGAATTTTCCTTAGGCTCTTCACGTAAATTGCTTAAGAATCTTGATCCTAATTATAAGAAAGTGTCACCAAATGAATCAATCTAAAATCAACTCACATCAATCGATCATGGCCGAGAATTTTCTTTCTCTCCTTGCATCTTCTTGTCGTTGCCTGTCATGTTCCTCGTGTTTACCATGCCGATATTTCGTGGGGTTTCCTTTCAGCCCCACGGTGGGCGCCAAAAATGTTCTTACAAAGTTGGGACTCTGTAAAACACTTCCTTCTGCTGCAATCTTCTTGTCCTTTCGGCCTCTTGGTCTGGCTACCTTCTTATAGTCTCTTGGTTGGACTTCCTTTGTTCTCCGAGTACAGTAAATCGGGGGAGGTACCTGTAAAGGCACTCCGACAATCAATTTAGTCTGAGAGTTAAGTGCTAAAAGAGTAAGGAGTGAATAATTACCTTGGGTGTTGTGCCTTTTCCACTATTTATACTACTCTTAGTGGGTTGTAGTTGTTGTGGACCTGTTTTTGGGTCCAACTGAGGGTCCAATCATACTTTAATCATGATTTGCACTTAATCTGCCTTACTTACACTTAATCACGTGGTTCTGGTTTAATGTAGCTCTTTGCCAGCTAACCGGCCATGCGGATATTCGGCCATGCGGATATTCGGCCATCCGGTAGCACATTAACAATGATGAAACGATGTTTGAAGAGTTTAAGACTACTATGAATGACAATAATAAAGTTTTCATTTAGCAAAAAAACATTAGTGATAGATTTCATAGATTAATAGTATTAAAGGTACTAAGTTGTGAAAATAAGGAAAATGAGCGGAAGTTGATAACACTCATTTCAAACAACATGTATGAAGCCTTATGTACCCTAAAGAAAGACCAAACAATGCACATTTTGTTAGTTAAAACAGTGCCCATTTACTCAAAATTTGGAAATTTTCTATAAGGTGGATGGAAATTAACAATTATTTACTTATATTAATAATGATTATGGAGAAGTTCTTGAAGATAGAAAGAGCACATTAAGATTTTTATTTTTTTTTAAATAACACACTTTAACTCTTTTTTATCCTAATAACATATTGTACTAAAATTTGGTTTTCGAATAACCAAATTTTGAACATGATTGAGTTTAATTATAATGGAAAACAAGTCAAATTCGGTTGTTCCTGGTTTTTATTTTTTGTTTTTTTATTAAAAATGAAAGGAATATGTACTAGTAGGGGTTGGGCGACCACCCTACCAGATGACGAACGCCCATGTCCCGGACTAAACGGTCGGTCATGAAACCACTCGCATACGTGGACCCCATCCAAGGTTGACACCATGCCGATCGACTTATCATAGGTCGACCAAGTCAACGCTCCTAATCCATGATTAGGGATTAATTAGCAAGCCTTAATCACGGCCCAAGACATTAATCCGGCCCATAAGCCAAGGTCCATCAAGGTAATATAAATAGCACAGATTTCAAGAATCAGGTACGTCATTATCACCAGTTCTGACAATCGGATTCTGAGCACCTTAGTTGACTTGATCGTCAGAGTACCTTTTGCAGGTACATCCGAGCCTACACAACCGGACGACCGAGAGGAGGAAGTGGAAGAAAGGGAGGATAAAGAGCGCAGCGACCGACCGAGTGGAGACAAAAGCAATCGTTATCAAGGCCCCTTACCCCGAACGAGAACAATCGGCGCCCACCGTGGGGCCGAGAGAGCTCTTGTGTTAAGAAGACGAAAGACGATTTCAACGTGCAGTATGGCCAGTGATAAGATGTCCGACGCCGATCAAATGGAAATGTTAATGGCCCTGCAGAAAGAGATGGCGAAAATGAAGAGGAGTCATGAGGAGTCTACAAGGAAGAGCGAGGAGGAGATGCGGAACCTCAAGGGGGAGAACGAGGAGATGAAGAGGTTGGTCGACCAACAGTTTGGTCGACCAACCAATGTGGTGGAGAGGTCTTTCGCCACCAACGACGGCCCAAAGGCTTTTGAAGGGCCAAAAGACAAGGTTTACACATTGGAGATGAACGGTGAATCTCGTCCTAGCAAGTCAATGAATACGGCTGGAACTGTCAGTGCCAGTCGCTGCCACCCATTCACTGACCTGATCATGGAGGCACCCCTCCTGGACAAGTGGAAGGGGTTCAACAGGGACCGCTATGATGGCACGACCAACTCGGATGAGCACATGGATGTGTACACTACACACATGAGCTTGTATACGACGGATGATGTCGTCCTTTACTGAGTGTTCCCTATATCTCTCAAGGGGGGAGCGCTAAGCTGGTTTACCAAGCTCCCGCCCAACTCGATCTATTAGAATATATATGGCCTTAAACAAGAGGGGGATGAATTGTTTCAGAAGGATTTTCGAAAACTTTGAAGGTTTAATGAATCTCAATGAAGAATTACAGAGAAAGGAACCAAGAAAGCCAAGAACCAAAATTGTTTTAAAGCAAAACACAGAAAAACAACCGGTTGTTTCTTCGATTCAATCGGTTGTTTATACCAGCAGTATTTAAAACAACTTAAAAACAGAATTTAAAAGAGATCAAAGCAAGAGAAAAGTACATAAGCAGTTTATACTGGTTCACCCATACCCCAAGAGCTACATCCAATCCCTAGAAACCTCTGGGTATCTACTATGCAATCAAAACCAGATTACAACACCACACACAAAAGTAGTGACCTTGAACCCCTCAAGAAACATACTACCTTTGGCAAACCACACCAAGAGTGTTGATCTTGAACCCCTCAAGAACACGCAACACTCATTGGCAACACAAATACAGAAATACAGTAATCAAGGAAGAAGGAAATAGAATACACATGGGTATTACAAAGCTTAAAGTTCAGAAGTACAACCCAATCTTATTCCACACACTTAAGAATGATCCAAAGCACTTTCAAATCTTGGAAAAACTATTTTTGATAAACTCTCTTTCTTACTCCAAGATTAGGAGCGTAAAACCACCTTTATATAGACCAACCAAGTTGTTAAAAACATTTAATAAAGGAGCCAATGTAGTTAGGATCATTTAAAATAGATTAAAACCACTTAACAGAATTCTGTTGAGGTTTTCAGAAAAACAATCGGTTGAATTATCGAAACAACCAGTTGAATTGACTTGACAGCAAAGTCAAACAGCTTTTCAAAACCTTTTCAAAATCCACTAAGGTAAAACAACCTATTTATTCGAAATTTCAACCTGTTTAAATTTCAACAACTTTTTAGAAAACCCATCTTTTCAAATGATTAAAGATTCAAATGAACTTGGATCATCTTAAGGAGTTAATTAACAAGTTTCAAACAACTAGACAACACACACACCCAGCACCAAGGTCTTCAAGCTTTCCACTTGGATTTGGAGACATCAAAGCATCTTGTTCAACACGATCAACTGCTTCGAGACACTGGTGTCTAAGTTCGACATCTAGTTTGCGACCAGTCGGCTGCACCACCTGACATCCATCGCATTGGTCGGCATCCGCCAAGAGAAGGGTGAATCGTTGAGGAAGTTTATAGACAGATTCGGGAAAGTTGTGATGAGCATCCGGAACCTCAGCCCTGATGTGGCAATGCACCACATGTTGACGACCCTTCGGCCGGGTCCCTTTGCGGAAAATTTGTGCATGAAGCCGAATGCTAGTCTGGATGAACTAAGGCGCCGAGCCGCCAAGTACAAGCAACTCGAAGAGTTACGCGAATACAAAAACCAAGCCTGCGCTGAGGCGAGCGGGGAAAGGAAAGAGAACAAGGACCGCTAGGGGAAGTCCGGACAAGGAGATTCTAGGAGGGATAACATAGGCCCCCGGTTTTCGCGTTACACTACTTTAAACGCCGACCAGGGGAAGATCTTGCAGGAAGCCTTGAGTGCGAAATTGATTCCACCGCCAAGAAAGACCATGAGTCCAGATAATGTCGACCGTAGCAGGAAATGCCGGTATCACCAAAATATCGGTCATACGACCGAGGAGTGCCAGGCCCTAAAAGACAAAATAGAAGAACTTATTCAGGTCGGGCACTTGCGCTGATTTGTTCAAAGCGGCCAACGAACGGGACATTCCTCATGCAAAGAGGAACCTTCCAAGAAGAAGGACTAGACTCCCCCAGAAGGAAAGGATGATGATAGAAGACGAGAGCGTCGTGGGAGAAGGGACGAAAGGTGCGACCCCCCAAGGTAAGAAAGGCATGACGGTCGTGTGGTGATAAACACGATCGCCGGAGGATTCGAAGAAGGAGGCACCTCTAACAGTGCCAGGAAGAAGCACCTTCAAGCGGTGCTTCAAGTGAATGTCGTCTTCATCCGTCCAGGGATGCCGCCCATATCCTTCACGGGCGACGACTTCTAAGGTGTTGACCCCTCGTAGGATGACCCGACGGTGATATTTGTCGATATAGACAAATTCACCATAATGAAGACCCTAGTCGACCAAGGTAGCTCGGTCGACATCCTCTACTAGAAGACTTTCAAAGCAATGAAGATTCCCATAGAGGATATGACCCCGTACGACAACCATGAGGTCGGTTTCTCCGGAGAGCGAGTAGGAACGAAAGGGTACATTGAACTGTACACAACCTTCGGCAAAGACAAGGCATGCAAGATTCTGAATATACGGTATCTGGTTATTGATGTCAATACCTCGTACAACATATTGCTCGGCCAGTCGTCTCTAAATAAGCTTGGGGCGATCGTCTCTACTCCGCACCTCGCAATGAAGTTCCCATCGCCATCGAGGGATATTCTGTCGGTGCATGTCGATCAGAAGGTAGCCAAGGAGTGCTACGTAGAGAGTTTGAGGTTGGAACCCACCCGGCGAGAGACACGAGGCAGCCGGTCACCAAGGCGTAAGACTCCTCGAAGGCAAAGATCTCCCTGGAGAGAGACGCGGCCGGCTGAGCATGCAGTCGCGCTGGTTAATCTCAATCCCCGAGTGATGTGAGTTGATTTTAGATTGATTCATTAGGTGACACTTTCTGAGGATTAGGATCAAGATTCTTAAGCAATTTAGGTGATAAATCTAAGGAAAATTCTCACCGGACATTAACTTAATAAGTGTTAAATAGATGTGAAGGTTCATTTCCAAAGACCAAAGGAAAAACACAAGTATAGGTAATGAATGCTGACAAATAGATGCGGCACACTGAGGTGAAATGTCCGTTTTGTCCTTAATGATTTAAAAATTTTGCCTTCCGAATATTTATATTCGTAAGTCAAATCACAAAATTCCGAATATACAAATCTGGAACTAATATGTCACTTCTGGATTTCACCATCCGGAAGCTTATCTGGATTATCATATCCAGAAGTGAGTTATGAGTTATGGATTTTCATATCCGGAATGGTGTGCTGTGAATGGTGTTGAGGATTGAGATCCGAAACTCATTATGTTTGCTTAAGAATTTTCACATCCGGAAGGTCATTTATGTTGTCCATATAAGCTTATGGATGGTGAAATCCAGAAGTGACATATTAGTTCCAAATTTGTATATCCAAAACTTTGTGATTTGACTTACTGATATAAATATCCGGAAGGCAAAAACTTTAAATCATTAAGGATAAAACAGACATTTCACCTCAGTGTATTGATATGGTGCAAAAAGAATCAACCAATACAAAAACAACCTTCCGAATTTCAAAATCCAGAATGCATAAAAATTACTCCCTGATTTGTGCATCTGTAAGCAAAAAAAAAATCAAGGACAATGTTTGAATTTTAAATTTTGAGTTGGGTGCATATGGTGCAGGAAGTAATTGCCTTCGTTGAAAGAATATCTCACATCCTATTCAAAAGTGTGACTTAAAAGACCTTCGTATTTTAATCATTCAAAAATCTGCTTTTAGTATAATTTTTAAGATAATTATTATAAAACAAATAAACCTGATAAACACAATTTATAATTAAAAACGGTATATAAATAGTTATACTCAATAGATGTATTAATTATTCTTTGTTATGTGATTATTTTATAACTGATAACAGTAATTGCTCACAACCAACTAATGTCAATGAAATTTGAACTGGCTCAACAAAGTTTTTGAAGTTTAATGTTTTATAAACACTATAAAACTCCATTGTTGTTGGTTGATGTGTCACATTATGACCTGAATATGGTCATTATTTTGTTCATGAAGTAGGTCATAGTTCATATTTAAAATCACATGAAGTCTAATCTAGTGAGTTTTTATAAGCATATTACCAATAAATAGGCCTTCTTTTGCATTTTAAAGTTTCATAACAAGTCCATGTCAAACAATTTGTTGCATAACGTGACTGAACTAAATAAGAAATGTTTACAAAGTTTAAATACAAATTCAGGTAAATGACAGAACCATGGAGAAAGCTTTATAACAGCCATGGAGAAAACATTATGGTAAGAAAAGAAAGCAACAAATACACAGGTAATCTATCTATTATCATCAAAGCTTGAAGCTGCAAGGGTTCATTCATTAGTCTTACAATAAAAAGGAAAGAATCAAAGAGGCTTTGCACCACCACCATTCTCCTGTGCATTATTGACTGGAGTTGAAGAGCCACTCTTTCTGGAGCCACTATGCCCTGTGATTGTCCTTCCCATGAACTTCCCTGCCTTGCTCAATCCACTGGTAACTGCTCCAAAACCACTGCCAACTAGCCCTGCTCCAGCACCAATGCCACTGACAACACCAGTACCAACCAATCCAACACCAGTACCAACCAGTCCAACACCAGATCCTACCACTGATACTGCTCCGTCTAGTGCATCCATTGTGCTTCCTATCACTCCTGCTTCTTTCAGTTTCTTCCTTTCTTCTAGTATCTTTTTCTCTGCTTCTAGTGCAGCCAATTGTTCTTCCTTGTTAAACTGATAGTATAAAACCTGAAATTGAAACATGATTATGATTTTCAATCAACTAAGATAGCTACAAGTGACCAAATGGTTGTAAGATCTGAACATCTGAAGGGAAGAGAAAAAAAATTTAGATGTTCTTTTTCTTAGTTTTCATCTACATCTATGTATACCCCCCCGCAAAGCTCCATAATATTGTCACTGCCAAGTACAATAGAATATTACAAGTACCTTTACTGTCAAGGTTCCTCGATCCTTCTTATCTTTCACCTTCAATCTATCAAGTGATGGTAGCAGCCTCAACTCGATCTCCTTTTCAGTTTGTATTTCTAGATCATTAAGGGGTACCTGTACTATTCCCAATCGCTTATCTTGACCAATATCTTTATCAAGAACCTGTTTGAGGAGTCATGGACATCATTTGTGTTAATTTTCTTAAACAAATCGAGTCATAGAAACAGTTTATGTTAAGTTATAGGGAGAAAAACATTAGATTTCAAATCAAATAACCGCTATAACTCTGTAAAGATGGATAAAATCCTTAGGTTTCAACCAGGTTAAACAAAGATACACAACCTCTGTTAATATCAGAAATACGAGCAGGTAATTAACCAGATTTTCATCTTCATACATATTGAGCATATATGAAAATAATTGTTTCCAATTCTTCAGTAAGTAACTAGCATAATTTAAGGGCATATATTTAAGAAAACAAAAATGTCACAGCATATCCCTAAGAAAGGAGGCATATACTGCAGCATAAAAAGGAGATAAAGTACTGGTATGGTAAACCTCAAGAATGAGTGATTGGGTCTCCTTGTCTTCTGCAATCAACTCAAATCTCTCATTCCAAGTAGGATTCAAGTTGTTATCAACAACTTTGGTTTTATACTTGAACAATGGTCGAATATACACGACTACATAAGGATCTGACTTTCCAATCATTTCCATATTCTTCAAAGCAGTGGCTTTCACTACAGTCACTGAAAGTTTTCCCTGGGGTTTAAGCTCCAGATCACTGCAAGAAAAAAAGGTGCTGTTTATGTAGTGTGACTGTGAACATATTTGAGCACTAGCATTGAAATTGACATTCCCAGTTTATTTTCTTCAAAGGTGGGGTTTAGAAGAGGGTTATTTGCTTGAAAGAAGCACGAGAAACACCTGCTTACTCACAAGAAAGAATCTCATAACCGCAGATTTATTTCCTTAAGGCTATATTGTTGTTTTGTTCCTCACACAAATTTCAAAATAAAATTTAAAATTTTGTTAAAAGGATATAGCAACATACCTAGTCATTTTTTAATCTGCAATCAGAAAGAATAAATCTAAAAGCTAAAACTTCTTGACGATTCACATTTACCTGATATCAACAGGAATACCACCAACTTGAAACACAATCCTATGAGGCCATTGGAGCATATCAGTAACAATTGATTTCACAGTATCCTATAAAATGGTGGATAAATTGAGTTATAAATGCTACTTCAAAGAGCCCCAAGGGAAAGATGCAGTAGATTAAATAGATTACTCACATCAATCATATCTGAGATTCCAGGAATAGCTGTTAAACTTCCACCAACAGCTTTCAGGGTATAATCAATCCTTGGCTGTGGCTGATTGTATTTTAATGAAAAAGTCAGAATTCAGAGACTGAGAAAAAAAGTTTCGGGGGGATCATGTGGCAAGGCTGAGAAGAGTTTTCAAGAATCAATTAAAATACACATTTAGGCCAAAAATAAAACAGTTTTTGGTTATTAACACTAGGTCACCCCATTCACAATCTTTGAGAAGTGTATCATCCTAATATTGTTATCACTCTGGCAATTCACTTAAATTGATATTTAAATACATTTAACACGTTTGATATGAAGGGACACTTTGTCTACCATCATTTTTTCCTTTTCCTCTCCCTCCTCGTTGTAAAGATTACCTCAGCAAGTAGAGCTACAACACCAGCAGAAATGCAAGGGATCTCTTCAGCAAGTTGGAATATAACACGGATAATGGTGAAAACCTGTAGATCCTTCAACTGAAACCAAAGGCAATAAAAGTCTAATGTTGACAAATTGTACATGGAATGTGATGAAATTCAAGAAAAAATACACTGCCAACCTAAGTCTTACCTGAATAGGGATTGAAACAAGTGCAGCCTCAACAGCCAAAATAATACTAGGATCACCACCCCAACGGAAATCAATATCCATTATGATTTGACCTTTGGTAAGGCTCTGAACACGAATACCTGCATGGATGAAGAATTATGCATATACAGATTCTTAACATATTAAATGAGAGGAAAATTTGATAAAGGGAAAGAAACACATAATTTTAATCGGTTTTATTGAATGCTATGCACCTATGTCAACAGTAGAATAACATTTTCATCAATGCAACATTTTCAAATACTGTATTTAGACATTACTGTCCAAGGCTTATGTTGAGTATGAGAAAAAGGATTTCATTTATCCTTGAACCACATTAAACTGATTTCTTTTATTATCCATTTCATATAGTTTACCGAGAGTCAATTTGTTAAAGATAAAAAAGAGGTAATTCTGAGATAAAATAGTCTTAATATTTTTTCAAATTACAAAAACTAATTTATGTTGATTTCAAATCATATAATAATTTTTTTTACAACAGCTGATTCAAATAAGATTTTAATCATAGTTTCAGATTTTAACAAAATTTTAGATTCTTTTCACCTTTGCTAATTATTTTGAAAATATGAAACTCTTCGAAATCCCCTGTCGATTAAAGATATAGCCAAATTATGGTATGTAAGTGCATAGAAACCTTACCTTACAAACTCATTTTGTGAGGTTGAATTAGGCCTTAATTACTTTCTAAGATGGTATGGATGTAAACCTCACTTTACAAACTCATTTTGTGAGGTTGACTTAGGCCTTAATCACTTTCTAAGATGGTATTAGAGTCAATCATAGCAAGGTTCATTAGGCCTATCGTGTCACTCACTATTAGGTCACTATCAGATCATCCATAAATTTCTAGTCCCACATTCAAGATGTTCAATCCATGACAAGATGAGGTGTGTTAAAGATTTGTAATCAACTAAAGATATGGTTAAATTGTAGTATAAAAATTGATGTAAACTTTACCATACAAATCGATTTTGTGAAGTTGAGTTATGCCTAAGCCATTTTCTAAGGGTAACAAATACATTCTAAACTATGAAAAATAATTCTTTAGAAAAAAAAAACATAAGATAAAGACCACTGATTCAACTCAGATTATCTAGGATTTCATGATCAATTTAGTGCACATTTAATTTCACGTTGGATTCTCTAGTTGAGCTAACATGATTTTAAATAGATGTTCATATGTTTGGTTCCACCTTATAAGTCCATAGAGGAATAATAGATAAAGCCCCTAATATATAACTATATAAGTATTTGAAAATGTTGCATGAAAAAATAAATAAGTAAAAAAGATAAGGTTTATTACATTAAGACAATAACATAAGTCTAACAAATCTCAATAAGATGTATCACATTGTTCATTCAATTTTACTAATATTATTGTTTATCATTCAATTTATGCTCCGAAAAAATTACACGCACACATTTATATATATGGCCAGCCCCTAAAAGAAAGCAACACCCACAAGATATGTATATATAATATATGAATAAAGATTTTAGACAACTTTATTTCCTAAAACTCTTCCATTTTCTTTTTCTTTCTATTTATCTCTCTCATCACATCTCCTAATACATCTCACATCAGCATATTTCAATATATTTGACTCTATCATGTTACTGGATTATAAGCAATTGCATTTATTTTAAGGTATGATCTTTATCGAGAGTCCTTCACAAACACCTTGAGCAAAATTCAGCTTTTGCACTTGAATGATATACCCTATCCTGTTTTATGCTTCTCTAGGTTACCAAACAGTCTCCTAGAAACATAAAGTACTCAAAGGTAGATTTTCTATTAGCAAATGAACCTGCATAGTCTGCATTGGTATATATCTTCATGGTCAAAGTGTCTTTTTTCTTAAACAGTAGCCTTTTTGTGTTGGATAAAAAAGTCTACAATTTTTGCTAGTAACTTCTAGAATAAAAAACATCCAAACATAGATTATATCACTTAAAATCAATTTCATTCAAAAACAATTTTGTCAATGCTCACCCAAAACACACATAAATTATTGATCCAACTGGTAATTGAATAAATTACTTGTTTCCCCGAATTTAGAATGATAAATTGGAGCAGTATATGTTATAGATAATATTTAACTAGTTAAAAACACCCTGGTTTCCTCCCTCTAAATAGCTTGCAAATTGGCTTCCATCATCTTGACTTCTCATCCATCAATCCCCCAGTAGGAAGCAAGAAACCAGATGCAGAGTGTCAGTATAACTATTTACAAGTTGAAAAAAGTCAGTTTTCATAAAAAAAATTCACTAGCTCCAAAAGTTTTGGACGTGGACTGATCTAACAAGATTTTTGCTTTCAAATTATGGATTTAAATATATGAGAGCATTTTTCTTTTATCTTATAGAATCAAAAGAATTCAAACAAGATATTCTTTTCCCTATAATTATTATATTTTGATAGGAGAATATACTAATCAGTGGACAGAACCCAATCCCACAAAAATATAAATCCTAAACCCAAAGGAAAACGAGAACCTATGAAATATAGCTATAATCTTCTAACCAAATTGTCATGAAGCAAAAGTTCCAAAAGCTGAAGCAGTTAAGTGCAGCCAATAGTAATTAGTAAATTTACTAGAGAAAGAATGTGCCGAGGAATTACTATTGGTTGCTACCTTCAATTTTTGGGGCCACATTTCCAAGTGAGAGTTTGCTGAACTTCAATGAAGAAATTCCAGTAGGTCTGTACTCTTCTAGCAGTGGTTCGACAGATTCTTTGATCACCAAAGTTGCGGCCTATAGGCAAACAAAACCCATCAATAGCAAATCATGTATTCAAGCAAAGAAGGAATACACCTCCAGATACTTGCAAGGAAATTTAAAGCAAAAGAAAGAGAAGGGGTTGTGCCTAAGCATAGCATGGTGCATATTGAACAGCACACAACTACATACAACTTTTCATAGAACTATTAAAAAAAAAGAGGAATAGATTACATAAAATGAGAATATTTGTTGGAAATCTTAATATTTGGATTTGTACCTACATCAACCCTAAAGATTAAGTCAATAGCAGATAACTTCACTTATATATTCTATTTTGATCATATATCTAGTCAATGTAATATCTCCAAAGGAGTTGCAAGGAGTGGGTTGAGAGAAGTTTGTCTTTGTCCTTATCTGACACAAATCTCTTCTAGTTAATTTAACATAATATATTAATCTTAATATCACGTATAGTGAAATAGTACAAAAGAAGAACAATCTTAAATTAAGGTATATTTATAATATATTATAAAATAAATAATATCTTTTTAAATATAACATCATGTTTAACAAAATATTATCTATTAAATAACAAGTTTATTATTAATACGTAATTGTTTTAAACAAATTTACTTTTCAAAAGCATAACCTGAACCCGTCCAAATCAACCTTGGGTTGGGCTGGGTTAATGGGTCAAAATGAGTCATACTCATTCCAACACACCCTTCCTCGTGTTGAGGATTGAATATCTCAAGTGTAAAGTTGGTGAGACCAAACATCTTTGGATGGTCAAATACTGAGTGACTCAATAGACTTAACAACAATTGCTAAGATAAACTATAATATCATCTTAAATTTCTTCAATCCTAAGAGTTTGCTCAAAGATAGTTACCCTGCTTATATATTATACTTGATATGGTATCTCCAATAAGACATTAGAACTATATATATAAGACATTGGATCTTATTTCAACCTATCTAGTGGGTTCTACATTGGATAGGATTGACCCACCAAAATTTGAAACCAAAAAAATGTTATAAAAAACGAATGATTCATAAGTTGGCATACCAAATAATAAAATAAACAAAAGATGTAATGCCAAAGTCACCAGAATGTTAACCTAGTAAATTGTCAATCATTATGACTTGAATAAGTATAAAACAATAAAATAACATTAAACCCTAATACTTCATTAAACATTATGTTTAAAATAATATTTACTAAAACAAAATATAACAAACACACTACATTTCATACTTGATTATTTATACCACTTAATAACTTCCAATAAAATATGAAATAAACCAATCCAACCACTAAGTTGAAAGTTCTTACAAAGTAGATAAACATAACTACTACTTCATCACACTAATTTATTTTGACATATAATATGCTATTAAAAGTATAAATAAATGTTATTGCCAGATAACAAATTAACAATTGTCCAATTTATGTGAAAATTAATACAGTATACATAATTAGAAAGATAATATCAAATGATTCAATGATTGAACTTATCATTGGAACACAATTTTTCTTGCCTTGCTATTGCTAATAAGAGAGTCATAAACGCGTGATGATTACTTAAGGAAAAAATTTCTTTCAAACTGGAGTATTAAAAACAATATAGTTCAATACCAGAATTTAGAAAGAATTTAAGCTTAACATCACCAAGTCAATTTGTAAGGTAATGATTGACCAAACTTGATAAGCTCTATTTAAACCATAACTCTAGTATCATGAAATTAAACACCACTCTTGAGCCTATAATCAAAGCAGTCCCAAATGGGATCACAATTACAGATATTTTCCAACACTCCCTTCACACCCTGGATTACTGACTTGAAGTATGAAGCAATGTGAGTGGTTCAACAATGGAGATCTAGGATAAACTCTAATAACATTACAGAATTTAGATTTAATATCTAACTCAACCCTTATAAAGTAAGGACAGCCCAGACTTGATAGGCTTTAAATGTGAGACTAAACATCACCCTAGAGACTGCAAATAAAACAGTACCAAAGAGACAGTTACTAAGGTGGGCCACGAGTAACCACAATTAAGATGACTTCAGAACAATAAAAAATCTAATTTTGATTTCAAACAAAGTATAAATAAAATGTATTCTACAAAATAACAATCCCAACTAGAAATTTTGGGAGCTTTTAAGTTCAAACATATAAAACAAATCTTGTAAAAAGTCAATGAATGACACTGCTCAAATCGTTGCAAATCATTATACAAATACATCAGAGTGTGCAAGCATACTCACTTCTGCCACAAATGGCCAAAGTTTATTCAGTTTCTTGTTTAGCCATTTCACCTGCAAAAGCCCATGCAAGGAAAGGTCATACACCCTACACAAATATATTAGAATAATAAGTGCACTATATAAAATTATTTCAAATCCACCTGTTCATATACAGGAAATGATATCCACTCAGGCAAATTGTCACCACAAATTTTCTTTAAATCATCTCTGTTAAGGGATGCAAGGAGTTTAACGTCAGCTGCCTGCAAAGCAAATAAATAATGAACATTAATAGTGTGCTTGGATATGGAATTTTAAGAGGGTAATTCAATTTTATAGATAATTCGAAATGCTTTATATGTTGCTAGGGTAAGAAATTTTAAAAGAAATTGAAATTCTAGAATTTTATGAGCATAATTAGATTACTCAAAATTAAAGAATTTCAAATTTCACCTAAAAAGTAAAAATTTGAAATTCTTCATATTTTCAAATTCATGTGTCTCCTCTTTGTATTTTCTCCTCCACCCAATTTTGTTTAGAGCATCATCGACTTGACTAAAAACAAGACATTATCGGGATAACTACTTTTCGGTTAACATTGACTAGAATTTTTCTATTGATGCTAATATGAGTTTTTGTTTTTATCTCAATTGTTGGGATTGATGTCGTTGCTAAGGTTTTCTCGGCAAATGTCAAGGAGGCTACTTTTTGGCATCTGTGAACTAAATTTTTTATACTGACATCTGTCGTGGTTATTATTTTTTAATTGATGTCTGCAATAATTTTTTTTCTCATTGACACCAATATTAGTCTTTGTCAATAGTTTATCAACTGGGAAAAGTTTCGGCCAACATTAACTAGGATTATTTTTGCCAATGTCAATTGAGGAAATCTTTTAGCCTAACACTGATCGAAAAGTGGACAAAAGAACCTCTAACCAACTACGTTGTAAAAGTAATTCCAATCGTTGTCAACCTAAATAATTGTGGTCAACGATAACTGAAAACACTCTTGACTAACTTTAACCAAGAAAGAGCTCCGTTAGTATCAGTTGAACAAATTTTGACAAAAAAAAATAATATTAACCAATATCAACTAAAAGATATTATCAATATTAATATTTTTGAATTATTAACAATTTTTTGGTATTTAAATAATTTTTTGCATTTAGTAGTAATTGAAATATTTAATCTAAACGACAAAAATTTGAATTGACATATCCTAACAAAATAGTTGAAAAATTGTACAATGTGAAATGAGAAAAATTCAAATTTAATGTATTTGAATGTCTTAGATATTTTAAAATTCTCTATCCAAATGCAAGGTAAGACTAGAAAAATAAATGTTAAAACAGGATATTTGTTTAAACAGAAAATGTGAACAGCTTAGAACACAATTTCAATTCTCTCCTTTCTATTTATTTCTCATTCCTACATACGTTTCAAAACTTATGGGATCTATTCAGACCAGAACATTTCAAGTCATTTTGGTTCTTTGATTTAATTTATTGATTGATAAATTTTCTGTTGAAATTTAGTTAAAAAAATTTAAGGCTGAGATTTAGAATCAGAACTACACATGGCAATTTGTCATCAGATCAGATGACTTACACTGTTCATGCATCCTAATTCAACTCCTTTATAAATATCCAAAAAGGGGAACACTATTTCCCCTCATCTCATTTCTTTCCACTATCTCATTCCATTTACTCACAAAAATGTTAACACATTGAAATCTGTATCCCTTCCCAACTATATCATTTGTCATTTTTATCATTGTAATTTTTAATCAATCTTATGTGACAGAATTTTCAAGCAATCACCCTTAAATTTTGAGCAATCACATTCATGAGATCTCACCATCGTGTTAAATTTCCACAACTTTTTAATAGAAAAAAATTACTTTATTAGAAAGCATAGAAGAATACAACTAGGGAGAGCGAAATACTGCAAACAACATATCTGAAGATTCAGGAATGCAGCAAAGGTGCAGTTCATACATTTCAATGCAAGCTATCACTAGAAACAACCATGAGAAACACCAAAAGGAGGCCACAACATAATCCTATCTCATCATAGCAAGTTCAAGGGCAAAGAAACACCCGTAAAAGTTTAAGAATGTTGCAATAAACAGCACACGGTTGCAAAATCCATAAAGATTGTTTCAAAGGAAAGTGGCTATAGATAAACAGCACACTGCTGTACGTTGTATAAACAGCATTAGTGTTTTTAGCTTCCTTCATTTTCACCGTAACCTTTATTCTGAACCACCAAAAAATGCTCCAAACCAAAGTTGTAAAACAGATTCACATAATGCTTATCTAGAAAGAAAGATTGTTTGTTTCAATGGAACATGGCTAATTTACAACTCAAGGAAAGATTGATACGGTTTCTAAACTGTTTCTGCACAAGTACAAATATCAGGAGAAAGGGCCACATGAGGCCTCTGAATATGGAACATGTTGTTAGTATTAATCTTGTTAAGTAATATTATCTGGCAAAAGACCTAACCTATTTTGAGGGAGATTTGGACTTCAAATGGACTTGCCAAAATTGGGAACATTGATTCCTAGGCATGGAGTTAGGAAATAGAAAATAGGATCTAGAAGAAAATCTGCCTGAACAATGCAAAGTCCAAACTGTCTTATCTTATGAATAAGCAAAAAATAGATTTGAGTTGAGAAGGAATAAGAGGCTGTACTTCACTGACTTCTCTATTATAAAAGTCCAAACAGGGTACAGAAAATAAAACTAAGATGAGACAGTAGCTAAAGGAGGCTCTAACTAATGTAAGGTCTATTCAGTAAGTGTTACATCATCTTGACTTGTTCACTTCTCAAGTCCGTATGAAAAATCAAATCAGAGAACAGAAAAATGAGAGTTTGTCAAATGTGGAGGGTCATAATGATGACGTGCATTACAGGTAGGACATGCAACCTAAAATTCAGAGGACAGTAAAACTCTACTTCATGCAGGAGGTAGAAAAAAAATAAATAGAATTCACAAGTTTAAAATCCACAAATCTCGTTTGTTTGCTCTAATGTTGCAATAGAGCTTTATTGTAACATTTTCAATATAAAGGGACATTTGAGTATTTTAATCACAACCCATAAAGCTAATGATAGTGTAAAATCTTAATTATTGTCTCTAACGGTTATTAACATAATTAGTGTAAAACACAGGTTATTATTTTGACGTCTTAATTTCCACATCAGTTGTGGAAGTCAGTGGAAGATTTATTTAACTACCCAAAAGAAAAACCAGTAGTATTATTACTCATAAGGTTTTTGCTTCTGCTTTTTACTGAACAGAAATTTCAGTAAATTGTTGAAGCATCTCGTTAAGGTTCTTTGACCAAACCAATTGCAAACTTCTTTTGAGAAATAATCTTTCATCTTCTAAAGTTTACTATTCATCAATCAAACTCAGTATCGTTTCCCTATGATCCATGTTCACATTGATTACTTACACCACTCCCATATGATAATCTTGATTAAAACCTACCAGTGATTATGGATACTCCCATGAACCCAATAATGTTCACCCAAATTTTATTCTCTATTCATCAACATTTTTCCCTATTAATTACAAAATTGAAAAATTCCCCCACCGTGATGTTCTCTATTCATCAACATTTTTTCCCAACACTGCCTAGTTCATAAAATCCTCACCATCTCTCAAACATGAATCAAGAAAGCAAAAGTCAAAGCATGAATGAACTGAAAACAAAAACCATCATCGCACATACCTTTGCAACTCTTTTGGCGCTTCGGTACCTCATCATGCGCGCCCATCCAGCCATCAATGCGATGCCGAACACCACCCCCATGAAAATCCCAGAAAACAAACCCATTTTCCCAGATGCCAAACACCACCTTTCCCCTTCCAACACAAAAACATAAACCCAAAAGTCAAACCAGAGACACCCACATGAGAAAAAGGCACAAACCCAACCCTCGAAACCGCAAAACAAAATCCAAGTCAAGCCAAAAACAAAACTTTCAATGAAATTCGAGTAAAACAGCCCAAAGGGTCTCACTCTAGAGGATGAACGCCAATTGGAATAAGATTCTGCAGAGAGACCAAAAGTTGGAAGCAAAAGAAAACCCCAAAGTGTTGATTTTTGTGGTAACGGTAGGAGGTGTGGACAGGGATTCCTTCCAGTGTCGTGTGAGTGAGCTTTCAAAGCTGTGAATAATGCAAACCTTCTCGTTTCTAACGTTACTTTCAGTGCTGTGGGTTCATCTTCTCTCCCTCCACAAGATTATAAAAAAGCATTAAAAGCACAGTAGCTAACTTGTAGGGTCTTCACATCTTCAACATTGTTGACATTTCTAAATTTATTTATTTATAGTTTCCCTTCCCTTTCTGTAATTTTATTCAACACCTTTTTTCACATACCTCTTCTAAAATTATTTTCATTCATTAAAGTTTTTAAAAAATTTAAGAGTAAGGTTTACTAAATAAAAAGTTAAATGACACAGATTTATTACAAGTTTGATGCTAAAATTGTTTCACACTATCAACCACATGTATGTATAATTATAATAAAAATGCTACCAACACTTTTTTTTATTATATTTACTAAAAATTACAAATTTTGGTGAATCACCCCTTTGATTTAGGAAACTAATAAATTTTAATTTATAAGATACTAGTATTTTTTTTCTTATTAAGTCAACACATTTACTTATATAATGATTTGTGACCATGTGAGAGTGCAAAAGTTATTTTCCCATTTATAATTTTCAATAAATTTTAACTTTTTATAGATAATTATAATAAAATTTATTGTGATATAAGGTAATTGAGAAAAATAGATGTTTGGGGTGTTGACCATTTGGACCATTTGGTTATGGAAAGAAAAATCTAACCAAAGTGAAAAATGGAAGGTGTTATTGCCAGTGCTTTGATGACACTTGGAATTTGTCTCTTTCTTGCTACTCCCACAATGTCCTTGTCTTATCATATCCACGAGCCAAACCAATTTTTTGGGGAAAATCATGTGTTACCTTCACTTTTCAGACCAAGTTGTTTTGTGAGTAGGGTTTTGGGGACCTAAATTTGCCTTTACCATTCAATATCCTTTGTCTGTGGAACCACTTATTTTCATTTTCTACAACACTTTTAAATGCACCTTTTTTCTGGTTTTATTATACCTCGTAAACTCACAATCCATTTTTTTAACTCCAAATTAGAAGTAGTTCCTTTTGAGTTCAAAAAGTATTAAATCATTTTAATTTTTACCTTATTCAAAAATATTATGTAATCATTGTAATTTTTAAACATGTTTTTTAAATAAAAGGATAACAGTTCTTTTAAGAAAATACAAATAAAAATTCTTTAAAAATGTTTTTGTTTGTTTTAACTTTAAATCTGTTGAATTAAAGGTTTCACATTCGAAGTATATCATTTATTTTAAAGTTCATCAGAGTTTTAGTTGAAAAGGGGTATGAAATGTTTAGATGTATAAAGAAGAATTAAAGTGGCCTAGATTCTTCTCTTTAATATTAATGTTCTAATCTTGATATTGTTAGGATTATCATATTCAAAAATACTATTTACTACGATTTTAGTGTTAAAAAGTTCCAATAATATTTTCTCTTAAAAACTGTTTCAATTAATTAAAAAATATATTTATGAATTATCCTTAATATTTGTAAATGAAACCCAATTAAACAAGGTTTATGTACTTTCAATTCATCTTTGGCTAAGATAAGCACAATATCATGTCATGCCCCCACTTGCTTCACTGTTAAGGTGAGATGTTTTTTTTTCCTTGGAAAAAGGCTATGCATTTTAAAATAGTTTATAATGATATTTTATTATTGTAAAAGTTGATATGGATTTTCTTTGTCTTATTAATTTATTTATTTGAATTGGGGTTTGGCAGTGAAAAAGCATGTTGGCATTTGTTAGGTTGGGATGACTTAACAAAAATATCCAGCTTAGGGTTAGCTGGAGGATGACAATGAGAATATGATATTCCTTTAAGACATTTTGGGTCCTACTTCCATCAATGTGTACTTAAGAGAGGGAGGCATAGTCCCTTATATTTAGGGAACTGCATTTTCTCAAGTTTGAAAACCAATTGCTTCATCTTCAAGTACTTATACTCTATAAGTTTTTGTTACTTTTTTTATTATAAGCTAAAGGTTTCTTTTTTTCATTTAGATCTTGTACAGTTTTAAAAAGCTAGGTAATTTCAATTTGTATTGTTTATGGTTTATCATAAAATAATATATGTTATGCAAGTAATTAATGATTAAATGCTAATTAAGTATAGTGTAATGACTTTGACACACAACTTAGATTTATTGGTATACAAATATATTAAAATTATAAACAAATGAAGATTTTAAGATATATACTTTTCATTATTATATATTTATAATTTCAATTAATTTGAGTTTTAAAGTATTTTTTGACGGACACACTTGTCTGTCAAATTAAAAAGAAAATAAGGAGAATTATGAGATAATATAGAAAAAGTTTGAAGTAAGAAGCAAGACATCGGTTTTATGAAGAATTTTTGTCTTATAAAAATATTTGGCATCCAGCGTGGGACTAAGCTGAACTATTCTATGTCATACTATACTAACAAGTAACATGGTAAACAACAAGCGACAATGGTCTCCTAAAATACAAAAGAATCATTTAAGTGAAACAAACATGCTAGTTATCTCAAGTTGCATAGTAATGCCTAACATAAAAAATTTTATAAAACAAAAAAAAAAAAAAACAAACAAAAATGCTAGTTAAATTCAGGAAATAGTTGTTTAAGTTAAAGAGAGAATCATCAAGACGGATGCAATAAGGTTGGAAAACACCTCACACGAGCCTACCACGGAGCAACATGAGGGAGAACAAAAGCTTTAAGTTGTTTGTGACAAATTCCACCCTCGTATGTACCAAGAGTGAAAGCCATAATAGTTAGAAGATTGGATCGCAATATCACATTTTTACTCACACTTCACTAACCATAGGAGGGTCTCATTGACACCCATTTTTGGATGGGATCATGTTGACTGACCTCCCACCAAGCTAAAAGAGCCTCACCATTGACCGTTATGATAAAACTGTTAGAATATATGGCCTTAAACGAGAGGGGGGTGAATTGTTTAAGAAAGATTTTTAGAAACTTTTAAGCTTAGAATGAAAATACTTCAAGAAAACCTTGATTAAGAAATCAGTTTTTCCAAAACATAAAGCAAAAGCACAATACTGGAAAAACAATCAGTTGTTTTACCGAAACAATCAGTTGTTTATACCAGTTATCAAATAACAAAACTGAATTTAAAGAGATAGGGATAGTGAGATTGTACACAGTTGTTTATACTGGTTCACTCCAAACCCAGAGCTACATCCAGTATTCTCAGAAACCTTGAGGAAATCCACTAAACAATCACACCTTGATCACTTACACAACAACCAAGAGAATGACCTTGAACACCTCAAGACACACACTCTTCTTGGCCAACACACCAACACTAAGATTGCTGATTTTGATCCCCTCAAGAACACACAGCCAATCTCAGCAAACACAGAAACGAAACTTGTTTTAACAGAGTACAAGGATTACACTTGTTACAGAAGATAATCTGAAATCAATACAAGCAGAATCCTATTCCATACACTTTGATCAATCACAAACTCTTAGCAATCTCAGCTCTTT
>Ga0123342_1004158_pt1 | contig 22438 bp, 9 predicted proteins | sample Turbeawhitnodule_FD_89960 | JGI IMG/M metagenome (GOLD analysis project Ga0123342, IMG submission 89960) | Root nodule microbial communities of legume samples collected from Mexico - Turtle bean Mexico white nodule | ecosystem: Host-associated > Plants > Roots > Nodule | place: Mexico: Nepantla... | reverse complement strand
GTTACGTACAAGTGACTGGAGAATATTTTTGCCTGAAGGAGACAACACACACATATACACATTTCTTTTACCACCTTCAGAGTGCCATACGCGGTGCTCGGATACGTGGGTGGACAGTTTTTTAGTGTTTCTTGCTGGCTGACTTGAGCGTCGGAGTGCACACGGCCGCTAGGGCGCCTCTTTGTCCTCTTTTTTGCAGGAATCCACGGGCCACCAGCGGAAAAGAGTCCCCAGCTGACTGATTGAGGTCGTGCACGAGGACGTTCCGGTCAACCGGACGGAACAAGAAACAATATATATAAAAAGTTACTTTATCTTTATATAACTGTGCACTAAAAATGCGGCAATATTTAATTTTTATGGATAGTTTTAAATAACAATTATAGTTTATACTGGAAAGACTGCCTTTGTAAAAGATACATGTAATTCATTTCATAAGAAAACCATATTTAATTTATTATGATATAAGAAAACCATATTTAATGTATTATGATATGATAAAATAATTCAAGGCTACTTTATACTTAAAATATATTTTAAATAGTTTATTATATATAAACATATAACTGTTTTACGTTATCTTATTGAAAAATAATTGCATCTCAAATTATTATTTTGTTGTGAATATATTAAATGATTTTATTTAAATTAGTTTTTAGTTTCAAAATTTTAACTTCAATCTAAATATTAGCTTTTTAGATTTTTAGTTTTGACTTAATAGAGGGAAAAAAAAAGTAAAATATTTGATTTGGTTGAGATTATATAATTTTTTAGTTTTTTTTCTTTGAATTATTCCATCTCAAAAAGAAATAGTAATGTTTCTTGGTTATATAATCCAAAAAGGGAAAATAAATGTTTATGTAGTCTTCTGACAAATTTGTTTAAGAAATTTATTAAAAAAATGTTCTAAAATTATCTCATATGTTCTAAAAACATTATTACAAAACTTGTTCATCAACATTCCAAAAGATATTGTTATGAAAATCTTATTTTAAAAAATCTGTTCTAGAAGATTTCTAATCCAGAAGTCACTTTTTAAATATATCATAAAAAATATAGTGTTCAATTTAAAAATTATGGGGAGTGCAGGAGTTAATTATAGGAAAGCAGGAAACAAAAGTCTACAAAAGATACTGATAATGAAATAAGGCCTACAATACGACGGGCCTCCAAAGATTTGTTTCTTCCTGCACCTCCATTCTTCTACCTCCCCATACAAAATATGAAAATATATTTTTATCTTTCTTGTACTATTCTCATAGATTAGTTTCCGAATTATGTAATACAAACACGTATTTAAAAAAAAAACTTTCAAATTACATAATCCGAAAGCTAAAATAGACTTTTGAATTATGTAATCTAAAAACTAATCATACATCTGAAAAAATGTTTTTGGATTATTGGATTATGTAATTTAAAAACTAATCATCTAAAAAGAAAAAAAGTTTTTAAATTATGTAATCAAGAAGTTAATAGTGAAATTAAAAAAAAAAATCAAATTATGTAATCCAGAATATTACATAAAGATATTTTTGGAAATACAAAATTTATATACAAATGGATTTCAAAACATAATTTGAAAAAAAAACATTTTTGAAGGTTATCGGTTCTATTGTAATTCAAAGTTTGAAATTTTATTTTGCAATAATTGTTAATTTTTTTTACATAAAATGAAAAAATATAATACCATTTAATTAGTGTTTGTTTCCACTGATATAAAGGAGACTATTCTATGGGAACATGTTGTAATATTTTTTTGTGTATTATTTTCGATAACCAACCATCAAAAACAAATATGTTTGTAAGGTTTTTTTTTTGGTTTTACAAGCAATTGTAAAAGTGACCCAAAAAGCTCATAAAAATCTTTATTAGAATTATTTGAGTACTTAGATGATTATAAACAATAATGAAAATGTTCAACTTTGATGGAACTGTCTTTATATTTATTTTTCTAAAATATTTAATTTTTAAAGTAGATGTGAATATAGAAATCATAATTATGAATAAAACTTTTGAAATCAAGTTGATAAAATGAAAAATAATGCAAAAAAAATAATTGTAGAAGAGGTATTGGGATTTAAAATTTGACAACAATTAAAGTACAAATAATGATAACGAGTTAAGCATAACAAGATAAGATAATGAAAACCAGTTAAGAATTTAAACCATCATAAAAAACTAATTATAAAAAATAAATAAATAACTTGAATATTAGTAATGAGATACGTCTACTCGGCATTTACAACTTCCACGTTCAATATAATTTAGATTATTGATTAGTAAGACATTTTTAAGTAATTATTTTTTCGAGTTCTTAAATAATAACTCATTTTTTATTCTCAAATCAAAATAGAAAATAAGATTTTTTTTTCCAACATATTTCACTATATTTTTTTTATACTTTAACATTTATTATTATATATATTCTTAACTTAATATATTTTTGAAAATAAAATAAAAATTATTAAACAAAAAATCAAACTTCACATTATGCGCTTAGGAAATAATCGAATTTAAACCTTACATTTTCTCATTTCACCAATTTTCTTATGCTCTTTACTTCATAGATGATTTTCTTATATTCTTTACTTCCTGAATGTTTACTTATCACTCATAACATATAGAAATACTGACTATTTTTTTTAAATTTATGAAAATACTGACTATTTTTTTAAAATTTATGAAAAATTAAAATCATCATATTTTTTTGTCTCACTTAAAATATTTAAAATATATATATATATATATATATAAACTAAGGCACTAAACATACTAAAAATTAAATTTATTGTAGTTTGGTTTTGTTCTCCTAGAAAAAATAACTAAGAAATAAGAATAACATTAGAGTGTAAGATGGTATATAATCATTAAAAATAAACGTTTGTGAATAATATTGTTGGTGGTCAAAGTTATTATATTTGTGTTAACATATTTAGTTTTTATGTTTTAAGTTATTGGGTTTTGTATGTTTGGTTCAATTTTTTTTTCTGTTTCAGTTAGATCTTAGTCTTTTCTTATATATATACACCATGTATTTTACTCTCTAATACACAAGTAAATAAGAATTTCTTTTGTATTTTCTTTTCTTTGTTTTTTCTTTTACGCTAGTCATTGTCTCTTTTTCATTTATAATTAGGATTTATCGAAACCTTTATTTCTCCATTGCAATTACGTGCGCTTTATTGAAGCACCGCATCAGACAATGGATATTTATCTTCATATGTTCTAATATTTCACATCCTTATCCTATTTAAATTTTTTGTTCTTTAAATAAACTCGATTTAGACTTGACTAAAAAGCATTCATCAAACAAAAAATTTATGAAAAAATTGTTTTAAGTCAAAACAATTAGTTTTCTAGAATAATATCACGCACTTATTGATAAATAGTTTTTTAATTTTATTATTTATTTAAGGATATTTATATTTTTTTAAAATGATGTTTGTTTAGAAATATCATTGTGATATCTTTTAAGAGATTGATTGTAACATGAAATTCGAGAAATTCTCATTGAGCATATTAGGAGATGCTTGTTAATCCGTTATTTAAAATCATCATGTTTATTAAACATGTTTTAGAACCTTGAACTTGTGTAATTTCAATTTAAAAATTCTATGAACTCATCTCACTTTGAGAAATACAAGTGTACTAAGTTTATTTGTGTATCTGCTCCAATAAACTTTATATTTATCGTAGTTAGAACAATAGCACAATCACCAATACCTAGAAACAAAAATGCATTAGCCAAAATCAAATGAAAACGAAATGGAAATGTAGAGAGAAGTGAGAAGAAAAACCTTTTCAAAACAAAAAACACTCTAAGCATAAAGGAAAAAGTGGATCCGAGAGAATTATTAAAATGACCATAGACTACAATTGTTCTCTAAAATCGGCATTTATAGTCGAGTACAAGCTAATAGGCGTCGATTGTAGAAGGAACTGATGCTTATTCCCTCGTATAGACGATGATTCCCTATATAACTGGTGCCTATTAGCTTGCACTTAACTATAGGAGCAAGTTATAAGGGAAATTGGCGCCTATACTTTTAAAGTAATCACAAAAATATTACCATATTTTGATGGACGACGTTTGTCTCTCATCCAACATTGTATAACTGTTATTAATTTTTTTTGCAATAGTGTGAATTCTCGTTGTACTAGTAGGCTCCACACGATCAACACTCTGACTCGGCATTCGATCTAAACCAACAGACACAACCAAAACTATTACGTCTAAACAAGGATTAACAAGATTAATCAGCGATCAAGCGCTAGGTATTGCACTCCTAAACATGACACAACTCCCTAATATCACCCAACAACAAAGGGCTCATGGTAATCATATAAATAAACACAAATTCCAATAATCAGGTACGTCATTATAAAGTACTAAGAGCACCGATTGTGAATACTTAATTATTATTTGAGCGTCGCAATACCTTTTGTAGGTAACATTCGATCTCAGAGTTAACGAGGAAGAGGAACGATGGAGCGAGAATGTGAGAGTTCAACTTTAAGAAAGAAGTGAGGTACAAACCGATCGACCGAAAGAGTATCTAAATCATTTTCTTGATTCTAACCCCGTTCGACAAGACACCTTTATTCAAAAAAATGTAAAAAGTTCTGATTCCTTGCACCTTTATAATAAGTTTGAGTATGGGGAGATAAAGTGAATGTTATGAAATGTATTAATAGATTACAATCTTGTAGTATATTGGATGTTAGAGTTTATTATTTTCTAAATTTTCTATTATGAAAAGAAATTACTTTGTGTCATTTCAGTCGGAAGATAAAAATAAAAGTTGGGAATATGTACTATACTAATTCCCTGGAGGATGTTCTCCTTTTCAAAATCTCAATCATTTGAAATTTCCATCATTTCTTTTGGGAAACTTCTTTCATGCTAAGTCACAAAGCTGTCCTTACCTTATCTCCATGTTCAACTTAAAGAATCTTGCAGTCCCAACAAGCATATTCAAATTTATTTTCCAAATTATTATTTCGATGAAACAAAACATATTCAACTATTTCAAGTATAGTGTTGCAAAATAAAATAAAAATTATGCAGAGGCAAGTGGAGAGATAATAATGAGCATTTAGAAATGTATTAACAGTGGATCATTGATAAGCTTGCGCAAACAGCTAGAATTAGGAAAAAGTGTGGTGTATTATTGAATTGGAATGGATAATGAATGAGACAACAAAATATTTGTATGGCTTTTGGTTAGCTTCTTAAGGCAAGCTAGGTCTACCTTTATAGCTCTTTCCTTTTTTCCCTAAAGTGACAACAAAATATAATGGATCATTCATGAGTTGGATGTGAAAGATTTTTAATTTGGCTACAAACATCATCATTCGACACGTGTGGTTTCTGGTGCACCAAGCATATGTATGAAGAACGTAAAGACAATATACTTAACAACATTTACCACAATCATCAAATAAAAATATGAACTTGTTAGATCATCCTCTTCTGACTGTTGACCATGATTTGTCTACACAAATTGTCCGCAGCAGCAATCGAGGGCACATTCTCTGCATGTCACAGTTGCATTACATAATCTACAGTGTTCTACTTCTAGCTTTATGTATCTATGGGCACGTAGGAGCACATTGTATATCACACTGAAAATGAAAGAAAACGATCCAAAATCTTAATTTGTGGAAATTGACGTATACCCTCACGTTCAATACTAGCCAAATCATGCATAAAACCAATCCACCAAACGCACCTTTCAGAAACGGTCATCATTGGTAAACTATTAAGTAAGAAGTTTTGTTTTTTTCTGCTAAATATTGAAAGCATTTCATTTCCCATTGCTGCAATATTTTGAATAGTTTATTAACTGGGATATTTACAATGTATAGAATGGTTGTATTAATTTAGCGGGTGAGGGATAATGAATTGGTGGTAGAAAGTCCCAACCAAAAGTACAGCAGCAGTGATGAGATGTAGTTTTTTGCTTGGTGAATAAAACATGTCCTAATTGGTGATATATAACATAGCCAGAGTGAAGGTATGAAGTCATCTATTTCGGTGTATGTGTGTGGTGGGAGGAAAGTAGATGACGAATTGAAGGTACCAAGCACAAAGTTAAAAGCATAAAGATATTTTGGAACAATTGATGCGTGTCTACCCAAATGAAGTGGCATGAATGAAAGTAGTAAATTTTGTCATGCATTTAAAATAGATAATTAATAATAGATTTCACTAAAACAATCTTAATCATTCAGAGGTAATCATATAACAGAAGAATCCTTCATATGTAGTTAGTGTATTACTGGTTTTATATGGGGAAAGCTTTAGGTTGGATGGTACTAAACTAAAAAGCAAGAGAATGATCGTGAACGTTGAACCATGGGAGAAGCTGTGTGATTTGATGGGTATGTATATGTCCTATTACTTTCACCAGATGTGAAGGGAAAGTAGAAGAAGAAAATTGTAGTACTATTGTTGGAAGCACGGAACAAAACTTTCCCATTCTGTTTTTAACAATTCCAAAGGATGGCATGATTAGATCCATTGCACAATTGTGAAGCAGACAATGGGAAAAGATGTTTAAAGAATATTCACACGTGAAAGACACATAGGAAGGTGCATTTATAATTACCATTTCATTTAATGAAACACTAAAGTTGAAGGTTTTTCAACTAGTTGTGATGGTTTTGCAGGGTACTTGATTATTTTGAAATTTATAATGACCCAATATAGATCTGAATCTTATTTGGTTTCCATTTTCCTTCTTGTCCTTTTCCAAGTAAATGCACGAGAGGAACTGCTTGCGTAACCCACCAACTTATCCCAACATATTGCATCAGGGAACTTTGGCTAGGTTAGCTAATAAAGCATCTCATCAACTTCGGTTGGAAATCTTTTTGTATTATTTGGATTGGAAAGGAACTTTTATAAGTACTCAAACTCTTCATTAATATTAATATTAAGTTAATAATTATCAAATTATACACAATTATATACAATTAATTTAATAATAATAGAATATCATGATTAGTGGATCCTTATCTAATTAGGAGAGAATACATTGTATATATATTTTTGTACATAGAGTTATGTAAATACACACGAGAATACAGATATCTTCATTTTTTCTTATCATCTTCTTATTTCTTATATGTATCAGAGCACCGATTTTGGTGCTCTTACCGCCTTTCCATTATCAGTTAAATAAGAGATCATGTCTTGCAAAAAAATGCACCAGTAACGAGTCCGATGTAAGAGTGACAAGTTTATAAACGTTGCAGATCTGTTTGCTCATAACTCGTCTATTAATTATGCTTTTACGAAATCATGGATTTTGGATAGTGGAGCAACTGCGTCCATCTCATCTACGAGCACAATTAAATTCAATGACAATATCAGTCTAAAAAATGTTCTTTGCGTTCCCTCTTTTAATTTAAATCTCATGTCCGTGAGTAAGATAACCAGATCACTAACTTTTTGTGTCGTTTTTACTCCACATGGTTGCGTTTTGCAGAATTGGCTACAGATGATTGGCTCGGGTAAACAACACGCAAGCTTATACTACAGGTTCTCACTTCCAAAACAAACTCACGCATCCCAAATTTTGATCGACCCTGATTTATGGCACAAGCGCCTCGAACATTCTTCTCTGGTATGTCTACAACTTGCATCTTCATTACTACATCCTTTTTCTCACTATAGTCGATGACTATACTAGATGTATTTGCCTATTTCTTATGAATCACAAGTCAAGTCTGAAACTCAACATCTTTTAGAATCATTCATTACTTTTGCACAAAATCAATTTCAAACATTTATTAAAACCATTCGCGTTGACAACGAATTGGAATTTATTTCAATGCGTAATTTTTTTATCAAAAAAGTATTGAATGTTAACGAAGGAGCCCTCCTATTTCAGTCCCATTTACTATTAGAATTTTGGAAATGTGTTTTAACCGCCACATATATCATTAATAGTTTTACATCACCTTTACTAAAAAATAAATCATCTTTAGAGATGATATATAATCACCCACCTTCACTTTCTCACCTAAAAACTTGATTGCCTTTGTTATCCTCTCAATAAAAAAGGATACAAATTATTTTATATAGATGTAGACACTTTTTTTACAAGTCGGGATGTTACATTTCATGAAAGTGTTTTCCATTGTGCAACCGTCCCAACCGCAATCCTTACCTATTTTGCTCGCTATTGACATTGACTTACTCACTCCTGTCCAAAATTCACTCGATCAACTTTCTTCTCCTACTCGTCACAATGCACCTGAACCTCCAGCAAACTAACCTTCTTCTACTCGTCACAATGCACCTGAACCTCCAACCGACCAACCTTCTTCTCCCACGCCAGGAAGTTTGGCACCCATTACCGAACCTTCTCCAACCGACCTTCCTGTTCGATGATCCAGTCGCACATCAATTCCACCTTCCTGGCTTTAAGACTACGTAACGGGATCTCAAACCAATCATTTGACCACTGCCTAAGATCGGTCCAATGGATCATGTTGTTTCTAATTCACGATTTTCTTCTACAAATAGTGTATATCTTGCTAACATCACAACCACCAAAGAACCTCACACTTGTGCTCAAGCTATCATTGATCCAAATTGGCAAAAGGCAATGAACGAAGATTTTTCGCCTTGCAGCTAAATCAAACGGTGGACCTTGACACGTTACCAGCTTGGCAAAAACTCATCGGATGTCAATGGGTCTATAAAATAAAGTACAACTCAAATGGCAACGTCGACAGATATAAGGTGCGCATTGTTGTTAAAGGATACACTAAGATTGAAGGTGTCGACTATTGTGAAACTGTTTCACCAACAACGAAATTAACAACTTTGAGGTGTCTCCTCACCATTGCAGCAACCAAAAATTGGTTTATTCACCAACTAGATGTGCCAAATGCCTTCTTACATGGCAAATTGCACGAAATTATTTACATGGACTTGTCAGCATCATCGACAGAGGGAACATTGTATGTCGACTTAACAAATCTCTTTATGGTCTCAAACAGGCCTTCCCTGGACATGGTTTACAACTTTTTCTCATGTGATTAAATCTGCTGGATTTCAAGAAAATGATTTGACAGAAATTCAACCTGTATATTACAACATATTCGCATTAAAGATATTGGAGACTTAAAATGTTTTCTAGGGATTGAATTTTCCCGTTCCAAAGCTGGTATTTACATGTCACAAAGAAAATATGGGTTTGATATTTTGCAAGATACGGGACTCACATGTGCTCGTCTAGACAAATTTCCAATTGAGCAATACCTAAAACCCACACCAGACGATGGAGAGTTATTAAAGGATCCAGTCAAATATGGGACGACTGATATACCTCACGGTTACTCGGCCTAACATTGTATTTTATCTGGTATTGCATTTTTCTTGGTTCTTCTATTATCTCATGGAAGTCAAAAAAACAGACAAACGTGTCAAGATCTGCGGAAGTAGAATACCGCGCGATGGTCAATACTGGTTTGAAGATAGTTTGATTGCGATATTTGTTGCAAAAGGTGTCATGTAACTTGCCAACTCAACTTTTATGTGACAATCAAGCGACATTACATATAGAAACAAACTCAATATTTCATGAACGAACAAAACACATCGAGATAGACTGCCACATTGTGCAAGAAAAATTACTAGTTGGAACATAGCTAGTACCAGCTCACAAACATTTGAAGGAACATGTTACTATACAAGTTGGGTTCATGATCTTCACCTACCAACTTAGTTTGTAATTTAGAGAGAAAAAGTCTTCTTACACTTATATATATTTTTTTGTACATAAAGTTATGTAAATAAAAATAAAATTTTCATTTTTGTATCATCTTCTTATATAATTTTTCTTGTAATTAAAGTTAATAAAAATTTAATATCAGTTGCAGATTTCACATGAACTTGAGATAAACATTGACTTAAAATAAAAATATTTTATAATATATAAATAAATATAAATATAATAATTTAAATTTATTTTATTGAGACCATTTATTATTTTATATATATATATATATATATATATATAAATTTCACATGTAAAGTAAGTGATTTTTTTTTTTAATATTCACTCCCAATTTGTTAAATCATGATATCTTTCAAAAGCTAAATTGATTGAATTGAAAATCTCTCTTGTAATGGATGTTGGTGCAATTTGCTTAACATAATCTCTTTCTAAATCATGAACAAATAAAAGCAAACACAGTATTTATTGATAAAAAAAATAAGAGAAAAATAATAAAAATATTACGAAAGATGATTAGATAAGGAAAAGAGGGATCCAGAAGATTTTAATTATCACTAGATTTTTCTTCACACCTTCTTTATGTCAATTTATGTCACCCATCGTAGACTTTTCTAACTCGAAATTACACTGGGGGAATAATCAAATATGTCTATGAGGTTTTTATATTAAAAACACCAATGTGCGAATCATGGCTGTGGTTTAAATAATTAAATGTAAAAAATAATTTAGTTAGCATAAAAACAGAAAAAAAGTCATTATCAAACATATATGCTTTAAATACTTTTTCAAATTCCTTAAATGTGTTTTTTATTCCTTCAAATCAATTTGTTGATTACTTACGCAACAATTTATTTTAAAACGCTAGGAAGTCTTTTCCCTCTTCAACACTAATAACATAATTATGTTATACCAATCATAACATGTTATAACTCTCATAATATAATATAATATAATAATAAAGATATTTTCAATAAAAAGTAATAAGAATAAATATAAGAATAATAATAATAAATTTATATAGTAATAAATAATATAAATTAATAATAATAAATTTATATAGTAATAAATAATATAAATTAATAATAATAAATAATAACAATAATAATAATAAATTTATAAAATAATAATATAAGTAATAATTTTATTTTTTAATTTTATAAAAAAAAATATTTTAGATAAATTGACAATATCAGGTGTTTTTTCCATCAATACTCATCTCTAGGTAATGTTTGTTAATTTGTAACTAAATATGTTAAATGGAAATCAAATACAAAACACATAAGTATACATACAATCCTTTTACACTAGATAAACAAACTCAATAATCATATTATAATTACTTTTATTGATTATAATTATTATTATCAATCTCATTATTGTTATTAATAATATGAGTAACAAATTAATAATATTATTATTAACGTTATTATTATTATTATTATTATTATTAATTTGTGGGTAATAATTAGTAGATAATGATGAATTTATCTATATTTATTTATAGGTAATAATTTTTATGTGATGTTGAATTTACTGATAAATTTTTTTCATAAAAAATAAAATAAAATTAATAGAGATATTTAAGATACTCCAGCCAACAAAATAAAAATAAAAGTTGCATTATTATAAGATAACTCTACAATAAACCTAAAAAATCCAAAACATTTTCAAATCTACTAATAAATACATGTCCGTGGATAATATAATAATTTGTATGTAATAACTCATCAGTAAATTTAAATTTTCTTGTATTGTTTTCATACCAATCTATTATAAAGCAACGTCATATTTATATTTCCAGAAATGTTAAACTGACCCATGCAATTTGTCATTTCGATAAATAATAGAATTTGATGTGGTTTGTCCAATGTTACATTCAATTGTGTTTAACAATTCTTTTTACAATGATATTATAGTCAATCCATTTTTTTCAACTTGAATAAGATTTAATCAATTTTATTAAAAAAAAAACTTCATTCTATAGAAACAACACTTACTAGAATTATTAATATTATTCAATAAAAAATAAAAGCATTTGAAAAAAAAAACTAAAAGAAATAAGAACATTTGAAAAGAATAATTTTTTCTTCTTATACATGATTCTTGTAATAAAAGCAACACTTACTTTGATGAACTGTGAAAAGACATTGAATAGTATAGAAACAGACAAAGTATGAAATATGGAGAGTGACATTTAGACAAATATACTTCAGATAGAGTGAGTTTGGGTAATTAGAGAATTTGATAAAGAGATATGAAGCTAAATTTGAGAACTGATGTAGTTAGAATGAGATACCTTTGTTGTAAATAATTATTAAGTTACTTAATTGGAATTGATGAATAATTAATTCTGAGTGAAAGAAAAAAAATACAAAAATTATGAGTCGTACAAAAAAGAAAGCTAGTTTTTTTCTACACCTAAAGCAAGGGCTTTGGTTGCTGTATCATTGGACCGTCCACACATAAAAATATATATATTCTGATAAACAAAGATGTTTGTTTCACGCTCTATTATTAGGTGCGTGAAGGAAATAAGAGACATGGTAAAAAGTTGTGACCAAAGAAAAAATAGAATAAAAAGTAAAATTAAAATAAATGTAAAGGATAAAAATTCTTTGAAAAAGTATGGATAAGCAAATCATGAATCATTGATTGAGAATATGTGAAGTTAGTGACAAAAGTTAACCAAGTGCAAAAAACTACTATTTTTACACGTTGGGGATATTTCTGTCTCTACCCTATTCTTAGTAGCACGTAAAATTAAAAATATTGATAACTGTTTGGAAATAAAATAATGTTTGCTAATATTCTTATTCCATTTTTAAACTATATTAATTTTATGAAAGAAAGAAGACAAGAAAAAAAAGAAAAAAGGATTGGTCGCAGTCTCTATTGAAATGAAGTTGTATTTCAGTGAAACTTGTTAGGCAGTTGGATGTAGATACAGCCTTTCGCATTTCAACTACATTAAAAAAGAAAAGAAAAAGGATAAAACAACGTTGTTAACCCCCTCCTACGTTGTAACAGACACAATGACATATATCCCAAATTACTCAACCAAGAACAGAAGGATAGAGAACATTTAAAAATGAATTAAAACAAAATTAATTCTGTTTAGTTCAGTTGAATGCAACTTGTTGGATTGTGCCTAACAGTTGATTCACTGCAGCCGCAATTTCATCCACCGTGTTCAGCTCACACCCCTCCTCTACCTGCTCCAATCAATCCGAACAGAGAGAATAAGAAATGGAAGACCGAAAAGGAAAGAAAAAAAAAAGTGTTGATTCAGTAAGAACCTTAACGCTAATTGAGTAGAGGACCATGTGGTGGAGAGTGGTAACATTGAGGTGGAGAATGGTGAGTCTGAGACTTTGAAGGCCGAGAACGATCTTCATAAGATGGGAGGGTTGTTTCTTTGAGAGGATCTTTAGATTCGCATGACTATCCACCATGGTGACTTCAATGTCTGCGACGGCCCATTCTTTCTGTTCCTGCTTCTGCGTGCCACGCGTCGTGTACTGAGGAAACGTGAAGAACTCAGCAAAGGCTCCAACATTCTCTTCACCCTGCTTCCTTCTTTTTTCACCCTCCATTGACTGCAAAACCTGCTCCAACTCCTTCACAAAGTTAATTGCCCCTCCAATGATAGACGCTTGGTCACCCTGTTTAAGTAACCACCTCGTTTAAATCAGTCATCACTAACTAACTAACTAACTGACTAGATATCATTGTCACAAACAAATCAACTTACCCTCTGAACGTAAGAAGAGGGCATCAAGGATCGGAGTACGGCTAAGTACTCGTTCATCTGCTTTCTGCGGTTCCGTTCAACTGCAATGTGGGTCGTCCTCTGGTTTTCGATTTCCTCTTTGTTCTTCTCGCTCTTCGTACGACGCCGTTTGCGCCGACTCGTCGTTGTCGCGGTGGCTTCCGCCGACGAAGAAGGAGGTGGGATCGTGGATTCATCAATGGTGCAGGCTTCAGGGGAGGAGTGAGAATCCCATTGTTGTTCCTTCACATTTTGCAAGATCGTGGTAGAAGAAGAATCCAAGTTTGCGTATAGATTGTGTTCTATGTTGGTGTTGATGATTCCTAGGAGGAGTTTCTCTTCTTCTGCCGCTTGAAAACCGAAGTTGGGTGCTGCTCCTACCAAGGAGTAAAAATAATCCTTGCAAGCGTACGGCGGAAATACCACAGCTTCCAGTGCCATTATTTGTGAGTTTCTGAGAAGAGCCTCTCCCTGCAGCTGGCAAAGGAGAGACGAAGTCACGAACACAGAGAGAGAGAAGGTTGTGGGAAGGTACAGGGGAGAGGGGAGAGGGGAGAGAGGGAGGTTAATTATTAGAAGAGGAGAGGGAAAAGAGAGAGGAAGAAAGTTGAGAGGAGGAAGAAGAAGCACTACATTACCAATGGACCAAACAAACTCCCCCTTTTATCAACGCATTACCAAGAAAGCTTGTTACCTTTTCAACACTATTATTCAAACAAACAAAAAGCTACAGCACCCTGCACGTGAGGTTTCATTGCTGTTCTAGGCCACTTACTTCATCGCGTAAACTCAATTAGCTACACAGATTCTCTTCGCGCTTTCTTTAATCCTTTATTTCCAATCATAATGCCCATGTATTATTAGTTAATGTCCCCAAAATAACTACGTCATAATTATAATAACAATAACAACCTCACAAACTTATTCAAATGGTTGCCCTCTGTCAGATCTCTATTCAAAATATGTGCTATGTTTTTTCGTTATTAACTTGTGCTTTGTAATTTTTCGCTTCCTCTAATTTCTTCCAAGAGAAATAATTTTTTGGAACGATGGAGTTAATGGACGATTGTTAGAATATGATATAAAATGTAAGACTTCAATCTCTATCGTGGATAAAGTAATCTTATCCTCAATTCCATGAATAATAAATTAGAAACAAATATGGTGATTTTTGTCCGATAAGTTTTAAAATAAAAATGAAAAATATATAGTTTTTATAATCCGTGCATGGATAGAGAATAAAATTGTGTGTGTGTGTAGTTTGATTTGGCAATAATGTGGTCGGGTATTGGGACATGAAACAGAGAAAGAAGAGGAAAAGGTGGTGATGAGTGAGGGATTGGGAGAAAGATGCATAAACAGAAGAAAAGGAAAAGGAAAATAAAGAACAGCAAACAAACAGCATAGGACAGGCATAGGACAAAGTCCAGAGTTCAGAGGAATCCATGTGACCACACAACAGAAAGGGCCATTCTGTAATCATCTTCCATCAACACACACCATTCTCCTCCTTCATTCCCTTTCCAACCACACTGTACCCTTTTTTTTACCATTTTATATATTAATATTTCATGTAAACAGTAAATATGTAAAGTTCCATTTCCAGGATTTGGACGTCTACACAGAACACCATCATTCAATGTCAGACTTCTCACCACATTTTTATTTTTTCATTTCAATCCCAATTCACAAATCTACTTATTCTTCTGAATTTTCTTTAACTAATTCATTTCTATTACAGACTTAAGAAATTCAAACAATCAAATAAACTTAAATAAAAGTTATAAGAAGAATAATTGAATAGCAAAAAGGAAACATGCAAAAAGATAATAGTAAATGGATGTGAGAAAAGCTAACAAAGTTATGGAATAATGAAAAAAATCAACAGCAACAGAATCTTAGAAAGCTGCAAAATAATGATTTTATCTCGTATATTAATCTTAGACAACAAATATGATTTTAAATTAGTTCCATATTTTAAATTGGGTTAAAGCTTAATCCATAACAATACAAGTTATAATGCTATTTTTTTTTGTCAAATTCTTTATATTAATTCTAAAACATCGGATTTTTTTTTAAATTTTACATAACTCTTAATAGAGGATAATTTCATATTTTTTAATAATTTCAAGTTATTATTTTCACATTTCTCTTCCAATTGAAACATTTTCATCTTTCTCCAACCACAATATTTGATATAAAAGTCTCATCATTTGACATTTTAAATTTACTGGTAAGGTAAATTCCTACTTACCTGAATATCTGGATCTCTTATAGTTATAATTTTTTCCTTAGATCACATTACATAAATTTTATCATCACATAAATTTTATCAAGAAAATAACTACTGTCAGTTATTGTGTCAGTTATTGTAACCTGAAACAAATTGTCAACACTTAGAAGTCAGAAGTAAAAGTTTCTTCTATAGTGAAGATATTTTTTTTTAATTTTATATTTCATTTTTACACTTCGCTAGTTTTTTTTGGGTTTTGTCACTTTCAGATTATACACCACTGATAAAAATAGCACAAAACTTACCTAAATCACCGACTTTCACCATCAATCACTACAAATAATCACCCTCAATTGAAAAAAAAAAACGTCACACTCTCCATGATACTTGAGAAAGTATTAGAATTAAGAAAAATATTAAGACGCGGAAAGAAGTTATAGAAAGAATTTGCCCTATTTTTTTTTATAAATTATTGTGGAGTGTAATTACTTGTAATAATATTTACTAAAACACATAATAATATTATATATTTGAACCCACTAATAATATAATTAATTATTTACGGACTTTTTATAATAATTTTTTATCAGTCTATACTAACCACTAATATATAAATGGGAGGTAACTATTTGTCATAACTTATTATTAGTAATTTTTTTTATTGCCGATAAAAAAAATTATTAATAATTTTCTAGGATTTTTCTGATTGAAAACTCTATTACTTACTTGTCATCACTTTATCTTAGTTATTTTCTAAGAAAAAAAAATTACTTTTTAGAATTGAAGATGTTGAACATAAATTTTTTATTACTAATTATTTATTCATATAAATTATTGGTTCTTGAAATACTACTTACTTTAATCTTACATATAACACCCATTTTATTTAATTTCTGGCATATAGATCTTTGACACGGTCAAAAACTATTAATTAACCATTTGACCACGTATATTTGTAGGCTTTGTTTTCTTGGGTCTCCTAATTGTGCAGAATGTGAGTAACACAATAGTATTTATTTATTACCATTATAATATTCCATCGTTTTTTTTATTATAGTTCCTTTGCCAATATCTGAATTCGAGTATAAAATGATTAATCTAATAAAGAAAAATCCAAACCCAACAAGCATTCCTTTGAATTATCAGAAAAAAAATGTGGATTACGTGGTTCGATGATTGCTTAATTAACCATACAACAATTTGGCACATTAAGATATGTGGATGCTACATGTACAACTACTAGATACTATATATTATAATTCATTTCGTATTTCACTACCTGTTCACGGAATTATTCTCCCTACTCACCTAATCAATATCATATTATGCCACCTACTTTTATTTTTTCTTTTTAATTATATTCATAAATTATGTATAATAGAAGCAACTAACTTTAATTTTTTTTTTTATAAAACAAAAAAAAATCATTAACATTATTTTTAATTAATGTGAAATCTCAAGAAAAATATAATTAACTTATGTTAGGATAATATAGTAGGACAATGGACTCATAAATAACTATTTTGTACGATTCTGTCTCGTGTCAATTGATGAATGCTCGTGAGAAAAACAAAAGGCTGGTTGGTCTATTTAGTTTTAATAATGCGTTATTTTAGTTAATTAAGTTATTGTGTATTTTGTTAAGCAAGTTTAGTTTGGTTGTGGATGTTTTCTGCTTAAAATCTTCAAACCAATATTTTCCTCTAAATAGGTTTATGCTTGAATTAAGAGGCGCAATAAGTTTAAAAGTTTATAAGTAGTAATTGAGTACAATGTTTATGAGATTTAAAGGCTTTTATTAGAAGCTAAATTAGGGTTTCGAGCATAGAATATCCTGATTTTTTTAATAAAAAAAAAATAAGTGAAATTGGATGTGTTGAATGATGAGAAATAACAAATACAAGTGCATAGAGAGATTTTTTTTTCTGGATGTATAAACGTATACATACGACGTATTTTTAGGAGACATGTTAATATTGCAAATCGATTTTAAAGATCGTATTAGCTACTGGTTATGAAAGTACATGTTCAGTTTGAAATTACCAATCACATCACATGCAATGATTCGTTCGGTGCGTGGATCTCATCTCATACGATGAAAAATGCCCAAATCCAGTTCAATAATCTGCGCGTGTGTACATCCTTATACGTGTTCGTCCACGAGTAAGGATGTATTTTATAAAGGTTGAAACACTTCTAAAATATTTTATTTATTATTTAGCAATTAAAAAACATAAAACATAGATGAAAAAGAAGAAGACAATTTAATGAAATAAAGTTATAATAGTTGTATAAGATTTTGTTACGGCATAACACACAGAAATTTTATATGTTAATCTATAATTAATAGTCTATAACTTGGAAAAATTATATTAGGAGAAGAGCTTTATATTAATGCTAACACAATATATAAGAGGTGGATGTGTGAATGAAAGATGATTTGTAATAAGATTGAAATATTCTAAACTTTTCCATTTATTAATTATTTACTTGTTCATAACAAAAATCATAAGTTACAAACGTTTCGATTTGAAAAATGAAGTTCTACACAGAAAAAAAAGAAAAAAAGATTGAATTCCTTTACAGAGCATATAGCTTGATTATAAACAGACTCGCTTTTATATAATAAAAAATATCAAATTAAATTTTGTAATTTTATTCAACTGTTTTGTTGGATATATTCAACTAATAGGTAATTCTAATTCAAATTCTCATAAACTGAGCGCATGTAATACGTCATTCTAATTTATATATTACTTAACTTACTTATTTGATTTAAAAAATATATAAAAGAGATACATATTTCATAATTATTTTTTTACATTTTTAATTAGATGATTTTATCTAGTAATAAGTAAAATATATTTTTATTAGTTGAATAAATAATTGAATAATATTTTAAAAAAACTATATAAAATCATTTATATTTATTTTTTCGAGAAAAAAACTTATCGTCTTTCACTTGTGGCCTTAAATTCTTTTAATATTAAATTTAAATTTTTTAAATAATATTTCAAGTTTGAACAAATATAATATAGAATTAAAATAAATTATATAATGATGTTAGGAAAAAGTCCAACATTTATAAATTTTTTATTAAGTGTTGAAAGCAATAAATAATATAACATGATCATGATCATGTTTTATCTTAAACAATATATTTGTTTAGCAATAAAACATAATATCTTAAACAATATATTTGTTTAGCAATAAAACATAAAAGATGTAAGTGTTTCGTCAGTCAGTCAATAAAATACTATGTAATCCTATTTTATGTATGATAAGCATTTTACATGTTTCTACCAAACACACATAATATTAAGCTTACATCGTACTTCATGAATATTTTTATGTTTCTTACAGGTTGTAGTGAATGTCGGTTATCTTCCTTTGTCAAGAAGATTCATTCAAACTCAAGTCACACCAATGATCTCTTGGATAAAGAGCTAAAACTTTTTTCTTCAACAATTCTCTAACGCACACATTATTAACACAAGAAAGACTATATGCTTCATACAATTTTGTACTTTAAACAAATTTAAGTAAACATACATTGTCTAAGAAGAGATAAGTAACTATCAAGATTGTTGAATGTAATAGACTTAGTCCATAATTTCTTTTATTTTGTTATATTATTTTGTTAATATTTTCATCTATAAAATAAACAATCCTATTTGTGTATTTTACATAAGAGATATTAATCCTATATCGATTTTCTTTATTCTTAATAAGGATATTGTGTAAGGAAGGAAGAAACATTTAATGCTACATGGAATTCATTTAAAACATCATCCATGACCAAGCTCATCAAACGAAAGAAAGACATTCGAGTGAACTGAAATTGCTCAACAACTAGAAAAGAATTTACAATGATTATATTTTTCAACATCTATTTAGAGTCATTCATTAAGGAAAATAAAGAGAACAACATTGCATAATTCTGACACACTGCTCAAATTTATGTCCCTAAGAAATTGCGTAGAGAACACTACCCGTGTTCATTTAACAAACTAGAAAATAGTGCATAAATCTTATGTATGTCAGAAAACATTATTACTCTCCAATGTGCAACCATATGATATGTCGATCACTACTAAAATAAATTCTCTATCTTAGCCAATAGTGGTTGTTTGGAAAAGAATACTCAATTATTAGTCAAGAGTGGTTGTTGTTCTAAGAATATCCTTAAACGAGTTAGTCATGAGTGACACCGTTTTGAAATAATACTCGATTTTAGTCATAAGTGGCTAAGTGTCAGAGAATACTCAAAGGAGTTAGCCAAAAATGATTATGTTCCCAAAGAATACTCGAATGAGTTACCCAAGTGTGATTATATTCCCAAAGAATATTCGAATGAGTTAGCCAAAAGTGATTAAATTTCCAAGAAATACTCAACGGATTAGTCAGGAGTGACTATGATCCCAAACAATACTTGTACAAGTTAGCCAATATCAATAACAAGTCAAAATAATACTCATTTATAACTTCACAACATTAATATTATTAACTCAATCTGTTGATTGAGAATTAGGCGTAGTTTACCTTGTCAAACGAACTATTATAAATATATATTATGAATTTGTTTTTTTTCCTATATCTTTTACATTAATGCTTTGTTTTAAAAAGTATATGTATTGCTTGTGTGGATTTGTGGGGTGACAACAGTAGGTTACTATTCATGTTTGGTTGAGGAGTTTGACATAGATTTAAGAAGATGGAAAATGGAGGGAGGAGTGAATGTTAGCCCCTCCACATGTGTGAAGAGATGAGGTGCAAGTGAGTGTTTTTTTGGGAGAGATTTTTACCATTAAAAACTATAATTTAAGTAATTATCATTAAACCATATTTTTACAAGAAAGTTTTAAAGAGTTATTAACATAATTCAACTATCTCAACTTTTTTTTTTTTAGTTTCTCCTGTTCTCAGCAAATGAAAATGTATTGAAAATTATATTAAATTTAACATTAATATACACGAGTTGCATAGTGATGCCTAACACGAAAACTTTATAAAAAAAAACATTAATATACACGTTAATATCTATAACCATATATTAATAACAATATATAAAAGGATTTTTCTAGGTTCATATTTTCTATTTTTATTCAATGGTTATATTTTAAAATTAGAAAGGAAAAAAGTATACGAATAGAAATAAATACTAAATTTCATCTATTATTTTTTATACAACCACCATTATTAATATTTTTATTCTTAAAAACTCAACTCAAAGTTAAACATTAATCATTAATATAAAGTTTTACAAAATTATCTTTTTCAGTTCGATTTGAATGAGACTATTTCTATATATATAAAAAAAAGAACAAAAAAAAAAAAAATTCATTTGTAAACACTACACAAAAAATCATCAAATAAACCAATTTTTAGAGACCAAAATAATTAGGTGCAATAGTAACTAAATTGGAGACCATTTTAGAAACTAAAAAATAATTTGGTTTCTAAATTAGTTTTTATTATTGTTAAATAGTTTCTAAATTGGTTTCTAATTAGCTACTAAGGTTTTAACTACCAATTATTTAGTTTCTAAATTTAGTAGCAAAAACTTTGGTTGCTAATTAGATACCAATTTAGAAACCATTTAACAATAATATAAACAAAAAATTTATTTAGTCCTTAAAATGGTCATTAGTTTAATCACTACAGCAACTAATTATTTTTTGTCTCTAAAATTGACACTACAAAAAAATCATGAAATAAAAACCAATTTTTAGAGACCAAAAAATCATTAGTTACTATAGTAACTAAATTAGAGACCATTTTAGAGACTAAAAAAATTTTGATTTCTAAATTAGTTTCTATTATTGTTAAATGGTTTCTAAATTGGTGTCTAATTAACAATAAAAAATTTTACTACTAATTATTTAGATTTTAAATAATTATGTAATGATCAATATCACTCAAATGTATTGTTTAACTTATTACTTGAAGTTTGAGTAAAAACAATAAAGATAACTCTTTACAACTCTCATGCTCATAACTCTCTCTTTATACCTCTCACTATAAGTGATTGTTAACTAAAAAATATATTTTGATAATATTTAGAATTGTATACAATTTTTGATGAGTTTGAAAATAAATATATATATAATAAAGGATATTTTAAAATTAAATAATATAAAAAAAATATATTAATATAATAATATTGAGAATTGTAAGGTGATTATATAAAAAATATAAGTTGTTAATGTATTATTATGGTGATGGTGTTATCAGATGATGTAATAAGTAGCTTTTATGAAACAATATGTGATGATATTATTTACTTAGGATTGTATATTATATATAAATATATAATCGTATAATATTGTGGTATAATGTAATTATATATGTTGATATTTATTGTAGTAATTATGAGTGTATATTGTGAGAGATGCCTCAAATAATATTGTAGCTCCACGAATCATAGATTTAGACAAAATAAATTAAAAAAAAAAAGATTTTGAAAAACTGAATGAAATTTGTACTAGTATCTTATTACAAAACAGATATAACTAATCATCTTAATATTTCCAAAATGTCTCTTTTATATATATATATATATATATATATATATATATATATATATATATATATATATATATATTTTTTATATATATTATATATATATTTTTTTTTTTTTTTTTTTTTTATATATATTTTTTTTTTTTTTTATTTATATAT
>Ga0123342_1004157_pt1 | contig 22441 bp, 10 predicted proteins | sample Turbeawhitnodule_FD_89960 | JGI IMG/M metagenome (GOLD analysis project Ga0123342, IMG submission 89960) | Root nodule microbial communities of legume samples collected from Mexico - Turtle bean Mexico white nodule | ecosystem: Host-associated > Plants > Roots > Nodule | place: Mexico: Nepantla... | reverse complement strand
GACAATCAGGTTTAGGGTTACTCATATTTTTCGTGAGGGAAATGCATGTGCTGATAAGTTGGCTAATTTAGGGTTCATTCATAGAGAATCATTTCATTGGTATAATAGACTTCCATCTAGTCTTTTCTTAGAATTCTTTATGAATAGGTATAGTCTACCTATGTATCGTTTTTGTTAACATGTGGGTTTTGGTCTAGTCCCCCCATATTTTTGTATTTTCTTTCTTTTTCCTTTTTTTTTTAATAATACTTTTTTCATGTGATGACAAATGATTGTTGTTACTTGAGATGTCAGCCTAGCTGAGATGTCAAGTTGCATAGTGATGCCTAACATGAAAACTTTTATATAAAAAAATCAGAGAGTTATGAAAACCTATTTTATTCATTTAATCGATTAAAAAAATGGTTATATTTATTTTTCAAAGACTAATCAATTAAATACTAAAATAATCTATTATAAGTGTGATATTTAGTTTTTATTTGTTATTTTGAAACTCTATAAATAGAGCACTTAGCTTAATGTTTATATATAGATTTTAAGAGGATTGACATATGATTTTGAAGCAATATAACATGAGTTTTTTAAAAGAGTTTCTTTTACTCATCATACTCATTCTGAGTCATCAAGATTTAAAAAAAAATAAAGATTTAAAAAATAATTTATAATAAAATACTTACCATTTATTGGATGGATTGTCTAACATATATAAATGTAGGAAAAACAATAAAGATCTAATGAGAAGTTTGGATTAAGTTAAACCATCTTGAACCACTGAACACTTAAACCTTATTAGATGATCTAATATTTAACAAGCTAAAAACTTTTAAACATAAGTTTTACTTTAGACTATCTAAAAACTTTTAAACATAAATTTTAGTGAACCAAAATTCACACAACTTATAATTTAAAAGGATGTCAATAAATAATAGTGATCAAAATATTTTTTTTATAAAAGACCAAAATAAATAAAAAGTAGGACTAAGTATACAAATATACTTATTATTAGTCTTTTTTAAATGATGACGTATTGCTAATAATAAGAAAAAAGTTATCAAAGACCACTAGTAACAAAAATATTTATAAAAGAATAATATAAAATGTGACAATTTATTAGTGAATAGAAAAGTTATTTAAAGTTTTTTAAAGTTAAAGCTAATGAATTAGTGATTATTGAGTTCATATAGCAATTATAACGGAAAAGGAAGCAAGAAAATATCTGTATTATGAACGGATTGGTCATTCTATAATTCAATTTTTATTTGTTTTATATCATCTTGGCTTGTACAGTTGAAATCGAATTATGGATTGAATGTGGATTGTACAAATCAATTTGTTTTTTATCATTTACAAACTATTAATTTATACAATAAAAATACTGTTGATAAAAAAAAAAAATACTTCTATAACTATTTTACTGGAATATAGTTTTGGATTTAAATTTTCAGAACATATTTTTAAATTTTGATTTTTTTTAAATACATTTCTAAATTTTATGTTTTAGATTTTCTTATATATATATTTTTTTCTGAAACCGTATGTTTTAAATTTCGGATTTTTAAATCCAGAATAAAAGAGAATATTAGAAATGTTGAAAGATGATAGGATCCAGATTCAAATTCATTCAAATTTGATATGGTGCAGGAAGAATTTTACTTGAAATTGATATGCTGCAGGAAAAATTTGTCTTGTTCTGTTTGTGAAAGAATGAGAGTGGGTAAATAAATTGAATGAAAGAAAAAGAGAAGGCCAAGAAAGAAAGAAGAGGTTAAGAGGTAAGAAGGTTTTGGCTTTCCTGTTTGTATGTGTGAAACTTGAACAGAGACAAACAAACCTGAAAAACCCACATACCTTGGTGAAAATTTTTGTTATTTTGAAATCCGAGAGATGAAGATGAGATTTTTCTTGAGTGAAAGAGAGCAATAAGGGTATTGAATATAGATAGATGCATAGATTAGAGGCTAGAGGAAAGGTAAATGAAATTATGGGATGGTATTGTTTCTGTGGTAGGCTAAAATTTGTTGTTGGTTGCAACATTATATTAAGTTTATTTGATACTTGAAGTCTATGTGTATTCTTAAGTTTTAAGTTTAGTTACTGAACTTATGTTTATTATTGAAGGGCATTTCAGATTGTTTGATTTTGTTTTGATGATCTGAATGGATGTGATTGTGTTTTTGTACTTGGAATTATTGTATATTTTTATCAGATTTGAAAAGATTAAAATGTTAAAGAATGGTTTGGGTGAATTTTTCTTTATTGGGTGATTGATGATCCATAAGGTCTGTCATGTTGGCTAAAGCCAGGAAATATGGGAAGCTGGAAAGAAGGTGAGGTGTAGGTTGGTGAGTCATTGTATCAAAACCCATATCAATCAACTTTTTCTTTAACTAAGTATTCCAAAAATTCTTCATCTCATGAAGGCATGTCCATGTAACAATTGAAAGAAGTTCTTCAACTAGGTATTCTTCACAATACCTAGTTGATCTCATTCCATTTTGTAAATTAGACCCCAAGTTTTTGAATTACTAACCCTGATAAACTTTTAAAAGTTTTGGAGCTTAAATTGGGCCAAAATTCTGTATTCTGCTGACCCTCTCTAATGAACAACTGGATCATTGTTTTGGAGTCATACCAAACAGGTAGAAAAGAAGGCTTGAATTTGTCATGTATTCATAGAATAACAGCTTTTCAGTTTGCTCAATGCAGCCAGCCAACAGTCTCACAAGGTTCCAATGCTGCATTTTCTCAATAAATATTACTTCATTCTTGAATTCCTCCCTCCTTTAACTGATGTTTTTCAAAGCCTTTTAACAGCAATTTGTCTTCCATCTGGTAATATACCATACAGTTTTTGTTAGTCAGAAAAACTGTTTGTATTGTTTAGAATAGTACTGAGAGCCATCACAGGAAGGTCAGTGTTCATACACTCCTCCTTATCTATTTCTTCTTGAGAAAACATTGAATTTACTCCCTCCTCTTGTATTATATTATATTTACTTAAGAAATCTGGATTGCAATATTTAGACTGTCAAAAAATCTATAAACTAAAACTCTAAAAGTCTGGTGCTACCCTTATTCTGTTTTCATTCTGGCAATCACGTTTTGGGCTTATTAATAGTCCTTACCCTTAATAGCTTGGTAGACAGGGCATTATGGTTTCAACTCATGCTCTCTGAAACTAGGAAAAGAAAAAGAAAATGGTGAAAGTTACAACTTGTTTCTTGTTCAGATAATAGTTCTAAAATCATTTATGATTTAGTTCCTCTCCTAAATTTTTTATTTTATCCTTGTTTCAATCAGTGATTTGGGAAGTCTAGGCTTGCAAGCGGCCAGATTAGTCTTTTGTCAGATTTCGTAAGCCTGTAAGTATCAGCAGCAGCCAAATGTTTATATATGGTAGTCTTCTTTCACATCATGTCGTTAAATTGATATCTGGTTGTCATGTTATAAAAATAGGCATAGTTTCCGTTATTATTATATTCTCATTATATTTTGTTTAGCTTATATATGTGCTTGTTCTATCAGAACCAAGGTTGTCAACCCAAAAGTCTATGTAAACTTCATGTTTACGAAGATTCAAAAACCTCAACTCAAACTCATAAAAGTTTTACTACCGCAAAATTAAAATTTTGTAAAAATGTAATATTCCAAATCAACAACAACTTAGTGGTAATCTTCTCACCTTTAATCACTTACACCAATCATTCCTCCTGTCGTTCTAACATGAAATGAATAGAATTAATAGAAACATATCATAGAAAAAAGAGTCAAATACAGCTTGACCAGACATTCTGCTTCGGAGACAGAAAACATATTGAAACATAACCTTGGGAAATGAAACGCAACAAACAGAACTGTCCTTAATTACTCATCAATCCAGTAAAAAACAAGCACAACATAATTCCAGTTAGGAAAATACATAAAACACATTAACACAACAGAACGCATTAGAACTTGAGCACAAACAATGCATCTTAGTTTTCAAGGCTTGCTTATTTTCTACAGCAATTATTTATCTGTTCTACAACAATTATTTATCTGTTTTACAGTAATTATTTATCTCTTCTTGTTATTTATTTGTGCTATTTATCACATCTAGACTTAGATTCAAGTTTTTATTCAATCAATTTAATTGTTGAATAGTTACTCTGCTTTGATTCCTCAAGTTGGTAGATAATTTTGTATTTTTTTATTAGGTATTTTGTTTTTATATCTAAGACAAGAATTGGATGGTGAGCCTCAGTTGTAGAACTAAATACAAAATATAATTTGTTGAGTACTAAATAAAAATATACTTGTTGGTCTTATTTAAGTGATGACGTCTTGCTAAGGTCACGTTATCACAAAACTATGAAAGACAATAACAAAAAGACTAAATAAGAAAATAGTTTATCAAGGACCAGTACGAACAAAAATATTTATAAAAGACTAAACATAAAATATGATAAATTATTAGTGAATAAAAAAGCTATTTAAACTTTTTTGCACATAAATTAAATAATGCTAATGACTTTTTTGTACACATACTGGGTTCACATAACAATTATAACAGAAAAGCAAGATTAAAGAAAATAATTGCATTATAGAAAGTTTTATAATTCATGTCTTACACATACATATAGATTTTGGTGTTTAAAGCACCTTAATCTTATTTGAGTATAGTTCATGAAAGTGTGAAATATAAGCAGCAGGATCACAGCAGAGGAATTTTAGACATGAGATTGTGCATTAAATCCTGCAGTAGTTAGAAATCCTGACTTTAAGATAGCAATGAATGAATCATTTGTAGAATGTAATCCCATTTTGGTTGGTACTTAAAGACGAGAGAGGTACATGACCTTTGCTTATAGATCCTTGAAGATATCATAAAAAAATATTTTGGGTGTATAAGTTGATATTTGCTTTTTCTTTCATCAATTGAAGAATGAAGAACCTCATTTCTGAATTTGAAGTTGTAAAGTTGAAGTTGTGATGCACTCTGAAGGTGTAAAAAAGCACTAGACTTTGTGCCTTTTAATGGTAAGGAAACGTACAAGTGATAACATAGAAAGGTATAGATATGTTATTGAAATTACAAGTATTCATAAAACAATAAATAGTCATTCGATAAGTACAAATGTGTCTAAGCCTAAAAAATTACAAAGCAGTAAGAGTGTAAGGAGATTCTGTGAGGAAATACAACTCATCCACCTCATTAGAGGAATCAATCATCTTCAAAGTTCTGACATCCAATATGGGAGAAATGTAACATAAGATAAGAAAACAAGTGAGCAATGTACTGACTTTGGTCACAAAATCATATTCAAAGAAAAATTTGACAAATATTAAAGTTCGGCCAATGTGAGATTTGGAGTGAGATAGACATTTCAAATATGAGTAGCTAGACTAACATCTATATTTAATAACTTGTGTAAAACAAAATGATGGTAATTTAGCATTGATTTGTGTCCAAGACTTTTTAATCAAACATATACATTGCTTACCCCTAATAGTAGTGTTTTTTTACCATGGAATATCTTTGATCAAATTTTTAATCTCAGAATTTGAGACAATCAGGACACTGCAATTTCATATTCTGTAGTAGCTGTGTTTGCATCACCTTAGTCTTGAAATTTCTTTGAGTTCTTATTTCTTCTCTCAGGGTAAATCCTTTTAGGGCATGCTTTCTTATGACAAAATGAAAACATTTAAACTTGCTTTGTGATTGATTTATGGATTTAGATCTATGCTTGGTTAGTTTGTAATTTCTTTTCTCTTATCTGCCCCCACATAATATTCAAACATTCTGCATTATTTTTAGTTTTCATCTCTTCCGCTTTTTGAGATTTTTTTATTTGAATTGACCACTGCACATGAAAAGTGATTGTTTGATCTCTTCCAAACGAAATAACATCTCATATGAGTTTTTGGTAGAGCATTAAAAAGAATACGAGCTTATCTTCATTCTAGAGTTTCATTTCAAGATTCTCTATATGTGAAGTGGAGAGACTCAGCAACACTAAAAAAAATCATAAAATAAAAACCAATTTTTAGATACCAAAATAATTAGTTATAATAGTAACTAAATTAGAGATCATTTTAGAAACTATTTTTTATTTATTTTTAAATTAATTTATATTATTGTTAAATACTTTCTAAATTGATATCTAATTAGCAACAATTTAGAAACTAAATAATTGGTAGTTAAAACTTTGATTGCTAATTAGATACCAATTTAAAAACTATTTAACAATAATAAAAACTAATTTAGAAACCAATTTTTTTTTAAGTTTATAAAATTATCTCTAATTTAGTTACTATTGCAACTAATTATTTTGGTATCTAAAAATTGATTTCTATTTCATGATTTTCTTGTAGTGAAAAGTGCATCTTTAATTGGTTTTAAAACAACAAACTACCACCGAAACCATTTATTAAATTGCAAATATCTTCTGCTACTTATAGCACCGTGACCATACACTATATAGCAGATAAAAATTTGAAAACATTTTGGAAAGTACCATCAATGACTACATAGAGAACAAAAGAACAGAAAAATTAAAAGAATAATGCATACCTGAGGATTGATCTTCTTAGAATCACTGTTAAGCTTATTCATAGCAACATGCATACAATCCAGATCAACTTCAACAAATATTTCAGCAAAATCCTGAGGTGAAGAGAAAAAAAGAGGTTAAAGAAAGAATAGAAATGATTTTAAATCAGGCATTATATAAAAAACTGATTTCCTTTTACTACTTTATCTGGACAAAAACATTATTGACTTAGCTGAATCAAAAGATACATTTTATGAAATGAGAAGACATCAAACATAAAAGTGGGGAATACTGAAACCTTGTTTTAATATATACATTGCGCAAAAGGCTACCCAGTTGTTGAAGGACAGAGTGACACATTAGCACTACCACCCCATAACAAGTGTAGGATATTCCCATTAGCCATCCAGAGATGAATTACTTCTTCCTTGACTATTTCAAAATCTTTGGGGAAAATTGCACAAAAAGAAAAGCATCTCCTCAGAGACAACTCCAAATTAGAATAACTCAGTTTCAAAGCACGCATGATAGAATTTTCCTCACATGTCATATAACTACTTTCCTCACGTATATTCCAAATCTCACTTTCTTTTACATTTTCCCATTGGCTTACCTCACTTTTATCAAGCAAAAGACTTCCCAGTGTTTTGATTGCAAGTGGCGAACCAACGCATCTTCTCACTATCTCTCTGCCAATTGCCACAAGCTTTTCTATTTCTTCTCTGTTTTGTCCAAACGCATGGTGTTTGAATAATGACCAACTGTCGTCTCCTGACAATTCTCTCAAATGGTAAGCAGGATGCGTCTCCATGATTGAGGCAACTTCCTACAATCGAGTGGTGACCAAAATGGTAGCTCCTTTTGCTGCCGTTGCACACCGCAACTTCCCCTTCAACTCCTTCCACTTTTCTTGATCTTCATTCCACACATCATCAAGAACAAGTAAATACCTCTTGCTCTGCAACACTTCTTCAACCTTTTTCCGCAATGCTTCTAAGGTATTGAGATTGAGATTTTGTCCAGTGCAACATTCTATGATGGATTGTAGTATGGTCTTGGTGTTGAAATCATCAGAAACACAAACCCAAATTGTCAAGTCAAAATGGTTGCATACCCTGTGATCATTGAATACCTCCTTGGCAAGTGTTGTTTTGCCAAGTCCACCCATACCAACTATGGGATATACGGAGAAGACTTCACTTTTACTGGCATCTTCCAGAAGAAACTTCACAATTTGCTCTCGATCCTGGTCTCTGCCATAGATTGTAGGTTCTGTAATGTCAGAGCTAGTTTGGCGCCAATCATCATCCACTATTTGCACCTTGGTGACCCCAAGTTCTAAATTAAAGCTGCTCTTTTCTTGATGAATGTCATGAAATCTTTGGGTGATGTCTTTCATCCTCTTGCCAATATTGAAACAAAAGAGAATGTCCTTAGGATGGAGAGGGAATAGGCATGAAGTATGTCCATTATGAGAGTGCACCTTTGTGGAGTGAATCGAACATTCATCCAAGATATCATCCAGCACATATGCTGCATCTGTGAGTTTCTGCAGCCAATTGTTTACAGCATGACTTGTTATTTGCTTTTTCTCAGCATCTCTGAGGACAGCACGGATTGCAGTGAGATTGCTGGAAAGCTTCTGAGTCTGCTGGTCAACATCCCAATAAGTTGCAAGTTTGTTTTGAACAAAAGATTCCAAATTTTCAATAACGATTCCCAGTAAAGCCTCGGCCATAGGAAGAAAGGAGAGCTGAATGAAGGAAAGGTTGGAGAAGAGAAGTAGATAAGAGTGAAGAAGAATTTTTTAAAAATGTTTGTGGCAGTGATTTGAAACTGATTTTATTAGCTGGTGTTGGATATTATTCTGTAGTTTAATATATATATATATATATATATATATATATAAATTATTTATTTGTTACACCCGTTATAATCATAATTAAGTTTTGTTTGATCAATTTATTGAAAAGAGATTTTAAATAATTGATTTCGAAAATTTCGAATTTCTTACCTTATAAAACCCATCGAAACTGTACAAATTATTTGAAACACAATAACATATATTAATAATTTATTTTAAATTTTATATGAACATACTTTTTTATTAGGTATTAGTATGATAATTAGATAAACTTTTGAGCGATAATATTTTATACATGCAATGCATGTTATTATTAACTGTCATTAACATATTTAAACATCAAATTCAACATGATTTTTACAAGTGATTGTGAATTAGAACCTAACATTAGAGCCAATCAACCAATTAAATAGCCAGTGGCCACTATCCTCACCAAACCCTTTCAGAGAAAAAACAACATTTTTCTAAATCTTCATATTTTCATTATTTCTCAATGTGTACCTAAAAATTCTATATCTTAAGACTTTTACACGTCTTTTGTGACTTTTAGTTTTACAAGTTTTCTACTTTACACAGATTATTCATATTTTATTATTTTAAATTATCACCATATTTTTCTTAACTTTTTGTATTTTAACTCATTTTAAAGTTTACAATACTTTATAAAATATGTTATAATATAAAAATGTTTTACAAGTTTCAAAAAATTAATATTTTATTTAAAATTTAAGTTTTATTGTTTATTTTGTTTTTCAAAAAAGATAGTCTTATTTCTTTATCCTTGACTATATGTTTAAAATTAAAGAATGAATTAAATTTTGTATTTGATAATTAATCTTTCTAATATGTTATTTTTAAATATTAAACTCTAAACGCGTAACAATATCTTTATGTACGTTGAAGATTCAATATTAACTAAAAATAAGATTAAATTACAATTTTAATATATATATAATTATTTTACAAATATAAAGAATTATGTTAAAGATTTTACGTTAACATTAAAAATTATGATTTTAATCACACAAATGTAAACATTAAAAATAAATTAAATAATAGATAGAAGATAAAACAGCTTATACATTCAATTCCAAAATAGTCACAGATATGGTGACATATATATACAAATAAAAACCACCAAAGCTATTTCTCAAGTTGTATATTACTTTTACAAAGAAGAGATAAAAGAGCATAAAAATATTTATTTCTTAACCTATAATGAAAATGAAAATAAGTTTTCCTCAAAAACATCCGTCAATAAAAAAATCTGAACTGTGAAGAAATTATTTTTTAAATTAAGTTATATATAAATTAATTAATTTGTGCAACTATTTATTTTGTTTCCTATTTTCTTCTAGTAACATATATTTATCGAAAAAATAATTCAAACACATGGTAGTTCTTAAAGATTTTTGCAATAAATTAATATCATATAATGTTTTCGCTGAACTCTTTCAATAGTCCTTTTGACTCTATTGAGGTATTTTTTTCCATATAAATCTTATTCATTTACTAACTTTTAAAAGATCATAAATTTTTCTTTAGTTTATAAGTTTTAATCTGTTTCCAACTTCATTTACTTGTTAATTATACGTACACGTTTCAAGTTTGCTTTCTTTTCCTTTTAGTTTTTTTTATGACTTTTAACTTTTATTTTCATCAATCATTTTTAATTTTAACACTTTTTATATTTTTTTATTATACTTTTTTTCTATTTTTATAAAGTACAACGTTTTAATTTCCTTAAAAATTTGTTGTCATCACAAAATTATTGTGCATTTCTTTCTTTCACAGCTTCATCATGTTTTCCCTCCTCATACCTATTTAAAAAATTTGCTTACTATTTTTAAAGATCATCACACTTTTTAAAGATCATCATGGTCTTTTATCATTATCAATCACTTTTACACTTTTTTTTTAATCTCAACATCTATACTTTTATTTTATGCAAAAACTATTTATATGAATAGTTTAATTATTTTCAAAATCATGGTTTAAAAAAAAAAAAATATTTCACAAATTTTTGTATATGTTTAACTAATTTATAACATTTAACTAAAAACAGATTTGTAACTGTTTTCTAACATTGAAAAAAGATATGCTAATTTTGACTAATTTTAGCCTTGAATCAAGATACATTGTAAGCTTGAGTTGTCTCTTATATTGTTACAGGTTACAAGATGAATTGCATATTTATCATTCAAAAAATATATATAGCCCTTTTTGACATTTCATAATTATGTATATGATGATTAGGTGTGATGCGAACATGATTATACACAGGTGTAGCATGATAGAGGGATGATTTGATTACACTTTCATGAGTGGCAAAACATAAAAATATGATGGATTAAATTTATTTGTTTATGTATAATTGTATGAAAATATTATGTAAATATAAGTATATTAGATGTGGAATAATAAATGTAGGTGTGACGTGGAGGGAATAGAGGGGAGAGGAGGGATGACGCGGAGAAGAGAAAATAAAAATAGGAAAAAGAGGAGTTGGAGTGGAAGAGAAGAAAAAGAAGGAATGAAGGCGGTGAGAAAGGCCCACCCAAAACGCATAAATTAGGTCTCACCCTTTATTTTATAATTCCCTATATTTCATCCTTCGCACCAATCCAAACCCGAGAAAGAGAAAAACAAGAAAAAGCTTCGCTTAGGAAGAACAACAAGAAGCTCTGGATTCCGCCTCTTCCCGTCCTTCGAGACGGTTGTTATGCTGCGTGCTTTTCAGGTCTCTTTCTCTTCTTTCAGATCCGATCCGATCCGATCCTTTATCGGATCCTTCCGATTACATTTTCGCTTTATTTTCTCTTCCTTTTCTATTTCGTTAGCCTTTTCACAATCCACCAATTCAATTTCTTTCTTCAATTCATTCTCGATGTTGGAGGATTACGCCTTCCTTCAATTTAACTTTCGTGATGGATTTTCCGCCTTTGTTTTTCTAGGTTTTTCTTTTCTTTGTGTGCTTTGGTGTTAGTTAGGGTTTGGAGATACGATTCTGCTTTGCTGATTGGGGGCGGGGTAGTTTTCTGGTTCTCGAGATTCGTATGGATTGTTGACGATGCTTGTGTTCTGGCTTCGGTGATAATTCTCGGTGTTATTAAATTATTTATGCTTTTGGTTTTTGGAATTTGAAGTTTTATTTGATGACAAAATCAATCAATTCCTAGGGCTGCTAATAGGCTATTTTACGCGTTGTAATTTCAATTCCGGAATTTTGTTCCTTGACTGATAATTTGCTTTTTTTTTTTTGCCTGGAAAACTTTCAATGTCTGCACAGGATTTTCGAATTTTAATTGTTTGAGGTAAGTGTAAATGCAATTAGTTTTTCTTGGTCAGAGACTCGAAGTCTTCATCGCTGTTTTCTTGTATGATGTGAAACTAGTAGTTGCTTGATTTCATACTTCATTCATGTTTTTTGTTGAGATTTTTTTTATTATATTGGTCATGTAATGCGGAAGAGAATTGAATATGGATTTTTTAAAATCTAACCCTCAAGCCTTTTCCGTGTTCTTTAATTATAGGTTGGTCTGGGTTTGAATAGAAAGGATCGTGATTTATATTTTGAGACATGGAGGGAGTTTGTTTCTGGACAAATTGCTACCAGTATCGGTTTTTTGCATTCCAAGAAGTGCTTGATTGGCGATTTTTCATCCTTGGAGATTTTCTTCGGGTTTCCTTTGTTAATTGCACTTAGTGTTCTGCTCCCGTTTGATGATCAGCACAGGGTACGTGATGCTACTTTCTTCTGATACAGGTGCTGCATCTTTAGTGCACTTGTGCAAGTAAGCGCTTATTCTTATTCTTCTTTCCAAAACACCAATCCAAAAAGAAGTTTCTTGATGAATGTTCCTTTGGCAGTGCATTGCTGACCCATCATTCAGTTAAAACTTCCGGTAAATCCTCTTGGGTAAGATTTCTACCGTGAAGAACCTCCAGAACGTCTTCTGTTCAAACTATTAAAAAATTGTCTTAGCCTATTTTTGCTTCTACAGGGCTGAAACATATAGAGCGGTGACTGAATATTGGATTCTGCCTGCATCTTTTGAGTGAAGCTTTTGCATTGAATCAGTTCGAACTGTAGTTATTGAAATAGCCTCCGTGTTGCTCTTGATGGGTATTGTTGCTTATAATACATCAGTTACCCTAAGTTTCTGAAACAAATCCTACTTTGGTTAGATGAAGTAGATCTTATTGTAGTTCTGAAGTCTTGGGTCAAGGTGATTTTAGCTTGAGAGAGGATAATGCTACTGCTTTGACCAGCCATTTTAGTGGGACCTGAGAAGTGTCAGTATGATCTCTGGTTCTTGTTCATTTCCACCACCTTTACTCTGCAACCATTTCAAAGCCGTGGGTCTATTAATGAATAAAGCTGTGCAGCCCCTCCATCTGAAAGTTTCTGCTTCTATGCCCCCTTTTGCTACGACAGAAAATTGATGGTGGATTTTGCTGGACCAGCAGGAACCTGTTAATATTTTATATAGCTCTGAGCATCATCTACACGAGATAAATGCCATTTATCCTTTGTGTTTTTGTTTACATTTGTTGAAGAATAAAGAAAGCGCTGCTTATTGTTACCTGGGAACAATGGAGAGGTGATTACTTTTTCCCGTTTTTGCAGGAATTCCTATTTCCTTCCTCCCGTGTTTTGTATTAAATTTCTTAGTACCTTTCCCTGCAAATACAGGTACAACTTAATTAAGGAAGTTGGTGATGGGACGTTTGGGAGTGTCTGGAGAGCTATAAACAAACAAACTGGTGAAGTTGTAAGTATTCTTTAACTGACATGATGGAGTTGCTCTATTTGAAGTCGGGTGGTGTCCTAATAAGTAGTAAAACTGCAGGTTGCTATCAAGAAGATGAAGAAGAAGTATTACTCTTGGGAGGAGTGTGTAAACCTAAGAGAAGTCAAGGTTTCAATCTTGCTTATCTTTCTTAAGCCTTTTTTTGTCATGCATTGTTGAATATTTATAATTACTCTCTCATTTCCCTTGTTGGCAGTCATTACGAAAAATGAACCACCCAAATATTGTCAAGCTGAAGGAAGTTATTCGAGAAAGTGACATTTTGTACTTTGTTTTTGAATACATGGTGCGCGATTAAAGTTAAAGTTCTGGTAGAGAAAGACTTGGTTGGATAATGCAAGATCTGATAGACTAATTTTAGTGTCAATTTGATGTGTTGTAGGAATGCAACCTATACCAGCTTATGAAAGATAGGGAAAAACTGTTTTCTGAAGGTGAAGTTAGAAATTGGTGTTTTCAAGTTTTCCAAGGTCTTGCTTACATGCACCAGCGTGGATACTTCCATCGTGACCTGAAGCCTGGTACTTATGCACTATTTCCTCTAAAATCTGTTATATTATGCTTTTTGATTGAATGTGAGAGTTAATCTATTACTTCCATAATTATATTAAATGTAAAGGTGATTTTTTTGTACATGTTTTATTTTCCAATATATCCTTTAATCTATGTAAAACTGCTTTGTTTATTTTCTTGTCTTTATCCCTTTTAAAATAGCCATCCCGACTTGTTCTCTTTACTATTCGGGTTCCATTTGATTTTTACAAGTTCCAAATTTTCTACTCTCGCATCCCAACGGATGACTTCAATTTTTTTTTTATCTTAAATTTAAATATCTTAAATAATATTTTAAATTTAAACAAGATAAAATAAATATGTATTAACGATATATTAAATTTAAAATTAATATACACAACAATATGTAGAATAATAAAAATTATTACAACAATTAAATTTTGACTATTAAAATAATAGTGTGATAAAAATGCAGATACATAGGTGCTAATGAGCATATGGTGTTTTCGGTAGGTTGTAAACTATATATAAAGACGTTTTTTGTTTACAGATACTTAGGTGCTAATGAGCATATGGTGTTTTCGTTAGGTTGTAAACTATATATAAAGACGTTTTTTGTTTACACAATATACCCTTTTAATCTAAGGTAAAACAACTTCATTTATTTTCTTCTGTGCCTTATCGCCTTCATACTAACCGTAAAAAATGATTCTTTCGTATTCAGGTTCCATCTGTGTTTTATAATTTCAAAGTTCTCTACCCTCTCATATCCCATTTGTTCTTTCTCTAGTATTAAAATATATATTAAATTTAAACTCAGTAAAATAAGATAGTATGTGTTTTCGCTAGTTTATATTACGTGTGTTATATTTTGCCAGAATTTTGTTCTCTTGTACTCTAGTTTTCTCTGGCTAACTGGTTATATACGTTTTCTATTTTGACTGTTAAATGCTAATTAGATGAACAGAACTCTATTGTTAGACAGACTTAAAATAAATAAACTGAGAGCACGGTCTACTGTTTATATTACTCTATCGCAAAATGCTTCTGTTTTGACCCAAGGAATGCTGATATGGTGCAGAAAACTTGCTGGTTACCAAGGATATAATCAAAATTGCTGATTTTGGCCTAGCCCGAGAGATCACTTCACAACCACCCTACACTGAATATGTCTCCACACGATGGTATGTGTAATCGACTTTCAATAGATGCTTCACATTCTGTGTTTTAGGTATGTAATAACATGCGTGATGGCCTTCCTGTTTAGGTACCGTGCACCTGAAGTGCTGCTTCAGTCTTATATGTATTCCTCTAAAGTTGGTGAGTGTCTGATTTGGCAACAATTGTGTCATTTACTTTTGTCACTTATATGTTTTTTCTAATGATGATGATGAGTAGCATTTTATTAACATTTTTTTCCCTTCTAGACATGTGGGCAATGGGTGCTATAATGGCTGAGCTTTTCTCTCTTCGTCCCCTTTTCCCAGGTGTCAGGTATTAGCTTCTTTTCACTTTCTGCCCCCTTCCCCCACCATACACCTAATATTGAATTTTTGACTGAGAAAAGAGCAAATACATCTTCATTAATTTTAGCACCTGGAACTCATGCAATTTATAAAATCTAATGTTACGATGTTTATTTGCTTAAAAGTGGTATCATATTCTAAAGCAGTCCTGATTAGCAACTGGATGTTGTAAATAAACATGTTTCCTTGTGACATGCAGTGAAGCAGATGAGATATACAAAATATGTGGTGTGATTGGCAGTCCAACCCATGAATCTTGGGATGATGGACTCAAACTTGCAAGGGATATCAACTACCAATTCCCGCAGGTTAGATTTAACCCGATCTTACTATGTTTAGTTGTTAGCATCTGGGATGCTAGTTGCGTACTTACTTTACTACGTATAATGGCATTCTTCTAATCACTTTATATGCCTTTTATACTTTCTATAGCTTGCCGGTGTGCATCTTTCTGCACTGATCCCGTCTGCAAGCGAGGATGCAATCAGCCTTATCACAGTATGTAGTTTTTGGTATTATTTGTTAGTTGCTTAGGCCTGTGAGCCACTGATCAACAAATAGTGTGTAATGCATTTTCTTTCCTGTTTTATTCTTTTCTGTTAATGCAGTCACTTTGCTCCTGGGATCCCTGCAAGAGGCCAACAGCTTCTGAGGCCCTTCAGCATCCTTTCTTTCAGGTGATCTTCTAACTAGTTAATGTTTTATTGTTTTTCTTTTCGTCAGGAACGAATCATTTTTTACTTTAGAAGCTGTCTTATTCGGACTTTTTATTTGTTGTAGAGTTGCTTCTATATTCCTCCATCCCTTCGAAGCAGAGCAGTAGCGAGAACTCCACCATCCGGTTTGTATTATTTATTTATTAGCTAGGGACGTGTTTATTGTGCGAGTGGTGATCTTTATTGTCCTTTCTTTCCAGCTGGAACCAGAGGAGCACTGGATCAGCAAGGGGTCAAGAGATATCCCGGTGCTTTATCTTATTCAAAGATCACCAATCATTTTTCTTCCCAGAAATTACATCCTCCTTTAGCTTCAGGTGACCTATTACATTTTTATTGATTAGATCAATGTATGTGTTCTTTCCATTAATTTTTGTATATGGAGCAACACGACCCCAAATGTACACCGGTCGATGAATAGAAAAACCTTGTAATTAAAATATTTTACTATTCTTCGTTGATTTTTATAATTAACTACCCATGCTTATAATTCTTAGTAAATGAGATTATGATGTTCAATACAGAAATATTTTGAACCTTTTGACTATTTTGCCTCGCGGTTATCAAGTTAATGGGTGTTTTCTACTAGTAGATTTAGTTTTACTCATCAATAAGTAGATAGAAGCTTGCCTCTTCTAAACCAGAAGGTTCCTTGGGCGACTGGCTTCTGCACTCTGGATGCACCTTGTTTACTTTGAAGAGAATTCAATTATGTTATCATTAGGTTTAAAATATCTGTTTGTTTAAACAGGAAATTTCTTATCGACATAAAAGGTTTTTCCCGTTGGATTCGTGTATGTAAGAAATAGGTTGTTGTTTGGTTAGTGAAATACTCTGTATATTTGTTAATGTGAAGACCGATGTTCTCATCCAATTAAGAATGTTACAGGTGTGCAACGGAAGCTGGATATGGTAAATCAGGTGAGTTATTCTCTTAACATGCTTTTGTTCTTTCCACCCCTCTCTCATTAACTAGCACTATATGCTTTCTTTTTATACCAAGAATATAAAAACATGATTACCAAATTTACTTGAAAGTCCTTTTTCGTATTATTGATGGATGGGCTCTTATATGGCATCTTGGATGGGGGACTAATATGTTAATCTTAAGCTGGTTCCTTATTCAATCCATGTGTCATGCTAACGATTTCTTTCTGTTTCTTCTGTAGGATGGAATTAGGAATGAAAAACCTATGAGGAGTACTAAACCAAAGTATCGACAGCCAGGAAGGGACAGCCCAAGTAAGCCTTTGAGTCTCTGGTATTTTAATTTTTGTATCAAGTAGGGGTGTACCATGTCACAGGCTCCAACTGAATTGTTTTGAAATCGAACTGGTTTACACATCTATGCAGTAAATTAATAATTAAAGAAGCAATTGAAATTAAATTACCAAGTTACAAAGCTATATAGTTTACAATTCGCTGACTAGTGGTCAAGAAATAATAAAAATTCCACTTTAATTTGCTTACAATGATAAGAACTGCAAGGGTCCCATAACGCATGGAATCCGCAATTGCAGGGCTATATGGATATCTTAGTTGAGACTAGGATTATACAGTTGTATTGCTAGGTTTTAACGAGTTTTTAATAGTTTGAGAAAAGGTTATTCGGTTTAGAACTATTTTTCTAAAACAATTTGCATTTGTGGTTCAAGAACTAGTTTTCCGAAACAGCTCCCTTTGTTTTCTTACACCGTTTAACTTCCCTCCCTGGTATCAAGTGTTTTCTTTTATGGGTCACACTTTCAATTGATTGCCATTCTTTAGTATATCTTTGAGAGATTTGTTTTTCTGGATTGTCGTAATTATTGTTTATGGAAAACTGTGCTTGGTTGTTGGCAGCTTCTATGAACAAGGGGAGGTCTGCACGTGGGATTTCAGAAACAGCTGAGAAATTGGGCAATTTGTCTGTTAGTGGTAGAAGACAATCAATGGGGCAAACCCGTCCTCCACCAATGAAAGCTGGAGTGAATTGGATTTCTGAATCTGGAAACTTCATCCTTGGGTCCGCCCAGCAGCAGATTCAGGCTGGAAGAACTTTCACCAGAAAAGTTGCCGGATGAGTAAATGTGGAAGACCCTAATGTGCATGCTCAATGTTGTTTGTGTGAATGTCCTAAACTATAATTATGTGTGTTTTACAATATTTTATGGCTTTGGCCAACCCTAAACTACAAAACTAGTTTGTATTGCCTGTGCCTGTGTTGTGACTTGTTGGCAATCGTCTCGTACATGTGGGACATGCAGAGCTAAGCTCATACTTTAAACTATAAAATCAAAGTTTTATATAAATAAAGTTTGGCATACACCTCTGACATGCTACAACACGTCTTATCTTCTGTGTATATAAGCTAATAATAACCATTTTCTTTAAATTTTCTTTCCTTGTTAGCGTAATACTTTACTATCACTGATTTCTAAATGTAAAAAAGGTGTGTTTATTCATTAACATGTATACGTACTAGATAAATTGATAAGTTATCATATAATGTTAACCTATATAATCATGGATTTTATTCAAGTTAAGGTTGAATACTCAAATTTTATTTTATTTTATAAAAACTATTATCTTTTTAAAATTATTTTTTTCTATGTTCTCTTTAAAATTTCGGAGAGCTTTTTTATATCAAAAGAAGCTTAGTAATCTTGGTAGAATACTAGAAATTGTTTTTCAGTAAGTTTCTTTGGTCTTCTTTTTAGTTAATTTTTAGAATTGATTATATGTCTAGTTCTTAGTGTTTGTTTGTTATTTTTGGCGGTAAAGTTGAGAGTTTAAATTTAACCTAAGCACGTTATAAAAGGTGAGAAAAAATGTATTGAGTTAAAATGATTGAATTTAGGATATGTAATATGAAATTAGCATAGAAAATTAAATTATTGAAGTTCTCATAATATGTGGTGCAAAGAACTATATTTGGTAGGTGATATTTTTTGTTATGTAGTTTTATCGTGGTAGCAATAAATAATAGATGTAAATTTTTTTAAAAGTGGAAACAGATGTGCTACTGATGTATGTGAGATTTATGATATAAGATGTTGTGATATTGATGAATGTGAGATTTATGATATGAGAGATAGTTAATTGGTTTTAGTTTTGATTCTAATATATGTTTAATAATTAATGAATTTGCAAAAATTATGAGATTTGAATAATTTATATAAATTATAAAAATACATTTTAATGTATTTATTTTATTTTATATATTTGTGTGTTTTATTTTTAAATTGTGATGATCATGCTAATATGTGATATTATAAGAAAATAAACTTTAAATCTTAATAAAGAAGGACGACTTTTAACTATAGTATTCAAAATAATAAAAAATAGGGATTTTTTATTTTTTATTCTTTTCGACTTAATGTGTTCCTTTTATGTTTTCTTCATCACCTTCAACCTTCCTTGTTTCTAGTTCTATCTTTAAGTCTTTATTGCTGAAAAAAAAGAGTCTTTATAATGTTTTATTTTTACCTTAAATTACTTTTAATATTTATGATATTTTAACAAAATTTATTTATATAAATATAAGTATTTTTTTAAATCAAGTCACTTATAAAAAAATATCCTTATATGCATTCTTAACGTTACACAACTCACCAGACTAAATCTTGAAAACTTGAAGTTAGAACTTAACTATAACATAACACAACCTACTAAACTTTAAGTCGTAGAGACTTGAAGTTAGAACTTAATTTTACACACAAAGATATTATATATATATTTTCTTTCTATATGTATATTATAATTTGAAAAGATAAATTTGTTTTAATTTTTTTAAAGTGTAATGCAAATAGATGTTCATATCTATGAAAATTAGTATTAATGTAACGATCAGTGAAATGGTATAATGTGTATGAAGTTAAAATTTTGAAGAAAGGATATTAATTTGCATTTTGGCCAATTTTTTTATTCTCAATGGCTTGAAACAAGATCAAGCATCCTAGCACAAATTACATAACTCTTGGAATAGCCTTTCATCTAACAGTCTATTATCACCTTTATGTTTGACCGTTGCAAGTTTTAGTACAATAAGGTCAAATCTCATTATTACTAGCAAAACAGTTGTTGCATAGTAATTTATCTAAAAGAGATGTATAATTCCAAACTCATTTCCTCCTTTCTACTAGGTCTCCTTAAAAAACCCTTCACTTTTTTCAGGAACACATTCATTGAATCAACTTCCTATATCATTGATTCATTTAAGTATTCATCGTAATGTTATATGCTAGTTCCTAATACGGTGATAGAAGGTGCAATCTTCACTTTAGTTAAATGTTTGTTTTCATGTTAGAATAAAGCCATAATGAAAATTGTGGTTTACACATTCTTTATTTCATGTTTGAGAATAGACTTTCATAGTTTTTCCTAATACCTCCATGGCTCAAACGATCATTTTGTTCTTAAGAAAATACATTTTGAATGATAGAGATTATGCAGGCATAACACCTCCCTAGCTTATGCATCATTGACTCCATGAGATCTATTTCAATATAGAGATTCTTTTAAACATTTTCATTTGTACTTTTAAGGTATTTCTGTCTGCATAAACAGAGCTCAATATTTCATGAAGTATAAACTTGTTCACACTGTTAATATTGGTAGTTGTGCTTGTAGATACAGACTACAAAGTATTAAGAGATTACCTTTTGCATGCAAACTTGCAGTAAGTTTGAAATGCCTCTTTGTTTCAAACCATGTTGGTTGCATTGCACAGACTTCTCCAACATTCAGTCATTGCATATGGTACTCATGTGCAAAATTGTCTTCAGCATTCTTTTAATCTTCAAATTGTTAAATACCATAGTAACAATTAAAAACTCATCCTATGTTAAATTATTGTTTCCTAACCGTTCTTAATTGTTAATATCTTAAATATTAAAGAAGTTAAACTAAGCTGATGGAAGAACTAACATAAGGAATGTTTTGAATAACTTTAAAATCAATAAGATTGAACACAATTATTTAGAAGATAGAGTATGAAACTAAGCATAAGAAATAACACAAGAATGAAATTAATATTTGACTATTTTTATTTACAAATAACATATATTAATTTGATTTGTTTACATTATTTCATTGAGTAAGCTTGTATCCACTTCTTGGAAAGGTGAGTTGACGCGTACAAAGAAACAAAAATTTAAACTTTTCAAAGTGTTTGTATGAATTTTACACTCTTTATAAATGTAATTTTAACGCAAAACACATGGATTAGAGTCTAACGAGGACCAGATTTTTGTGGTGTGAATCTTCAATACCACAAGGTAACTCGTTTATTTTGTTACATAAACAGAAATGAAAACTGTGTTTGAGTATTTATAGTGCTCCTCCTCCTCCTCCTCCCGAGTATCCCACCAAAAGCATTTTATTTTTCTCAGTGATAAAGTTTTGCAGAAAATGTTTGCCTGACACGGGAGTGGTAATTTTGCAGAAAAAACCAATATTGGTGCGAACAAAGTTGCCAGTTTTCATAAAGCAAGTTCTTTCAAACTACAAATATATTAAGTATTCATCACTTCTTATTACCTCACCTACAAGTATATTTTAATATAACTTGTACAGTAAGGAAATCTCATTAGAGTGGAATTTCTCTCTGAATAATTAGCAACTACATTAAGAGATAAAATATAAAGAATTAAAGGTAGAAAGGAACATGCATGTTAATTAGGAGAGGTTAGGGGGGAGACTTAGGCTCAATTCCTTTGCATGAACCACAGTCCTAAAACAAGTTATACAAAGAAAAATCATGGTAAAATATAGCTGGAACTCTTCGTTGAAATTTCAATATACATAAGAAAAACCAGATCCAATCCGCAGGATTAGTAGACCATATTGCAAGTGTGCTCACAAATCAGATTCAATTTCCAAATGTTTTTCTTTTTGTACAAATGCTAACTTTTCATGATCTAGAACAGTTACCAGGTTGCTGGAGTCAAGATAGACCTATCCACCCATAGGATGGGAAAATAAAGCACTAACAAGCAGCTTAAATCTGGAATTAAAAACATCATGACTCGCCTCACCTCACCTCTGATTCAAATGTGAAAACAACTCTTTTGTTCTGTAAACTTCCTTCTACACAGGTTGTCCAGGTAGCCTATAGTTTCCAATACCATGACGGCTGACCCTTAAATGCGGGGCTTGCATTGTTTGAGAGTATCAACAATAGAACTCCACTTGTAAACTGGAGTAAACTACACTACAAACTCTAGGAAACAAAATTGAGGATTCCACCCGCTTGGGACATTTCTCTTTCAAGGCCAAGACACGTCAAAGGTATTGAGCTTGTATTCTTTCTCTGTTGTCTTCCCACCATTTCTTTGCATGCCCCTCCCCAAATTTCTCCCGGCTGCAGATAGAGTTGATAAACTGTAAAATCAAAACTTACGAATCTTCTAGAAGATAAAGTTATCCTTACTAATATATATATATATATATATATATATATATATATATATATATATATATATATATATAT
>Ga0123342_1004156_pt1 | contig 22441 bp, 13 predicted proteins | sample Turbeawhitnodule_FD_89960 | JGI IMG/M metagenome (GOLD analysis project Ga0123342, IMG submission 89960) | Root nodule microbial communities of legume samples collected from Mexico - Turtle bean Mexico white nodule | ecosystem: Host-associated > Plants > Roots > Nodule | place: Mexico: Nepantla... | reverse complement strand
TTTTTTTTTTTTTATTTTTTTTTTTTTTTTTTTTTTTTTTTTTTTTTTTTTTTTTTTTTTTTTTTTTTTTTTTTTTTTTTTTTTCCTTTCTCTAAAGATGGAGTGTTTATGAAACGATGTAATTTAGAGTTGGATATGTGATGTGGTTTTTCTGACATTCATTTTGATACATGTTGCGTTTACCAAATAAGTTGCCAACTTGAATTGGGTCCTCAAAAGCAACATTTTCTTCCACCTTGTTTCAGTTACCCACTCTTGGTGGGAATGAAAGAGGTAGATTGCACAATCTTCTAACTTGGGTTCATGTGTTTTCCATGGGAAGAGTTTCCGTTTCACCAATTCATGGTATTTCGTATTATTAATTTTATTAATATTAATATTATTATTATTATTGTTATTAGTATTATTTAATTAAAGCTTTTACTCCAGTTACATCATCAATTTTGATATTATTATATATTCTCCTTTAATTTCCTTCCCTTGTTTTAAGGTCTTCAGTAACTTCCTTTCCCCTCCATTTCCGTTCATGGGTACTTGAATCCTGAGATGTTTAATACTTTAACTTGCTTTCTTTGTATTATCTTATGCTTCTTTCTTCCATTGCCACCTATATGGCATGAATTTGATGAGATAAGATAACGCCACAAAGCTTGTTTTTTTACTTTGTCTTCTTTTGGGGTTATTATTATTATCAGGAAGCTGGCAGATCTTGGCTACCACAGAAATGCCAAGAAGTGCAAAGAGAAGTTCGAGAACGTTTACAAGTACCATAAGAGAACCAAAGAAGGGCGAAGTGGGAAGACAGAAGGCAAAACTTATCGCTTCTTTGATCAATTACAAGCCCTTGAAAACAACCCTGCAATCCATGCTATCCAATCCCCAACACCACCTTCAAAGCCACCACCAGTAACGACAACACCACTGCCAGCAACACCAGTGTCAATAGTAGTAACAACAACACCCTCTTCAATAATGTCTCTTCCCCCAACCACAACAGTGCCATTGCCACCCGTGTCTAATAACGCCACTGTTCCATCAACAACTACACTCCCTATCCCTCAAGCCATTCTCGCCCTCACAACCTCTTCCTACCCATCATCAAACCCTACAACATACTTCCCAACACAAACACCAAACCCTACAGCCAACAACACCAACAACAAGAATCCACCTTCCTTCCCCAACATTCCAACTGATCTCTTGTCCAATTCCAGTTCTTCCTCCACCTCTTCCGAGGAAACAACAACGGAGGGAGGGGGAGCAAGGCGCAAGAGGAAGAGGAAGTGGAAGGACTTCTTTGAGAGACTCATGAAGGAAGTCATAGAGAAGCAGGAGGAGCTGCAAAGGAGGTTCCTGGAGGCCATAGAGAAGAGAGAACAAGAGCGTGTGACCAGAGAAGAATCGTGGAGAATGCAAGAGATGCAAAGGATCAACAGGGAAAGGGAGATTCTGGCACAAGAGAGGTCCATTGCTGCGGCAAAAGACGCTGCTGTTATGGCATTTTTGCAGAAGATGGCCGAACATCAGCAAGAAGAAAATAATCTTCAGCCAGCATTGAATACCAACAACAACAACAGCATCACTATTGCTTCACAGCAACCGGTGCCACAAGCAACTCCAACACCAACACCACAACAAAAACAAACAACAACTGTTCCTGAGACCCCACCAGTGCAGTCCTTGGCCCCACAACCACAACAGCAGCAACATCAGGTGCAGCAACAGCAACAACTAGTGGTGACTAATGTGGAAATCAATAAAACTGATAATAACGGTGAGAATTTGATGATGGGAGCGAGTTCTTCGCGGTGGCCAAAAATGGAGGTACAAGCACTGATAGATCTGAGAACAAACCTGGAAACAAAATACCAGGAAAATGGACCAAAAGGGCCACTGTGGGAGGAGATCTCATCGTTGATGAGGAAAATGGGGTACAACCGGAATGCCAAAAGGTGCAAAGAGAAGTGGGAGAACATCAACAAGTACTTCAAGAAGGTCAAGGAAAGCAACAAGAAGAGGCCTGAAGATTCCAAGACCTGTCCCTATTTTCACCAGTTAGAGGCTCTATACAAGGAGAAGAACAAGGTGGAGGGCCAAATGAAGCCGGAGAGCATGATGGCGCCCCTCATGGTGCAGCCGGAGCAGCAATGGCCTCCTCAGCAAGTGGTGCCACCAGAAATAACCATGGAAGACGCCCAGAATGATCCCATGGACGCGCGGAACCACGAGGATGCTGAGGAGGAGGAGGAGGACAAGGAAATAGCAGATGAAGATGATGATGAAGATGATGAAGGTGGTAGTTATGAGATAGTTGCAAGCAAGCCAGCTTCAGCTGGTGATGGTTCTGCTGAGTGAAACCAACAAATATTGACCCAAAAGTGCATCAATTAGAGTTATGGTGGGTCAAAGACGATGCACGGGTTGTCGGAAAAATGGTGGCTTGGAGGTGAATTCTGGTAGTAGTGGTGGTGGATGGTGATGCGATTGTATTGAAGGTTTTGAAAATGCACGTACTTCAGAATGACACATGGGTATAGGGGTATAGCCAGTAGGGTGGGGGAATCTGGGTTGGAAGTACTTGGTACAATAGCAGCATATAGTCAGTAAGATTATATGTTTTTTTGTTTTGAAAAAGAAATAATTAATTATTTTTTTGAGCTAAAATAAATAAGTTGATGAATGAGAGAAGAGATTAAGATAGAGAAAGGTTCAGACTTGAGAGGTTCAAGTTCAACATACATGAATAAACAAGCAAGCTTGATTAATGTTATTGTAGTAGGCTTTTTACTAAATTTTCATGTTCATGTTGATGTAAATGGGAGAAACAATTTAAATGTTAGGGGGTTTGTCTTTTCAATTTTTGTTATACTCTTCAAATGTTGGCAATTATTTTGTGTCTTTCCTATTTACTTGTACTGTTTATTTTCCTTTAGTTTTTCCTCCGTCTCTCTACAAACTACAAGGAGAATGAGAGAAGAGAATGTTGGTTGAGTATAGCTTTTGGGAGTGGAATATGAGATGAGAAAAAATAAGTGAAATTTTGATGCAGAGAAAAAAAAAATAGGGAAGCAAAAGAGAGTGGTAGTGGAAGAATTAATGGAGGAAAAAAAGAATAAGAAAAGGGAGTTAAATTGTAGGGACAGTGACCGAACCATTTGTGTTGTAACAGGGCCCTTCCCGTAGCAGAAAATGCCAGCATCACACATGGAGTCATAAACCCTTGATGGAGGGTCCACCAGGAGGAATCTTTCGAGGTGTGAGCAACCTCACAGTGTGAAGAGCCTAAAACACTGTACACGGTAACTGTATTGTTTGCAGTGAACACAAAGATATGTGCTTCTCTTCATGGGTGTCAGTACTAAAAAAGCAATGAAGTTTCATCTTCAACGTAGTCTATTGGGTAAACTTTTCTGCTGCCAATTTGGTGAATTTTCTTAAGTTTTCATCACCATCTACGTTAATCACGGTTTTTTCAAAACAATAATGTACATGTGAAAAGAATAAGGGTTATGAACCCAAAAAAAAGTTAAGACTTGATGATGGTAACTTTGCCTTACAATTTGCATCCCCAGAAAAAAGGTATATATATTGGTCGGATTTAGAAGTAATAATGGAGTGCAGAGATTATATATTATGCTCTTGGTATATATATTTTTTTTTTTACATTGCTTTTGGTATATTTTATATATGTACATGTGAGAGATGCTATACAAGGGAAGAATTCTTAATTCAAGTAGTACAAGACGGCATTTTTCTTATGGATTGGTGGGTATCCAATTCTGCTCTTTATTTTTGTTGCTTTGTTTTTCTAAGGTTTTATGTTATTTTATTTTTAGTATTACAGCCAATGCTGATTATAACCTTACATTCACATGCGTCATTAATTAAAAAAGAAAACTTGTGTTGTTAGTTAGAGTTTATATAGTTTCTTCTGATCCTGCATAATGATTGGTGGGTATCCGGTTCTCTATTAAATTCTTTAACTATAATTATGCTATATATATGCATGTAACTTTTTTTATTATGCAAATTAATTACTGCAATATATTTCTACTGTTAATCTTGTTCTTAAGTTTAATGTGTCTGTAATCTGACTCTTGAAACTTTAAGATTACACAGCTTTTGCTGCCATCCAAATCTCACTTTCAATGTGGTTTTGTTGTTGGTATTTTTGTGCATTTTTGTGAGAAAAATGTTAAACGTTTCGTCATTTTTACTGAGATGTAATATTACTTTATCTGTTCACACAGTTGATATTTATATTCCTTGTAGTTTTTTTTTCCAAGAATAATTTAAATAGTTTTATAAAATTAAGTTAAAAAAATGCATATTTTTCTTTCAGTAATACAGTTTATATATATATATATATATATATATATGAAAATTGTTGTCTTAACTAAAACGGTAAGTTTTTTAAATTGTTTTTTATATCCATGATTTTAACTTCTGAGAAAAATATTATAACATTTTTTTAGTGTTTTTTTTCAAAAGCTCGCGTATAATTATAATTTATGTTTAGAAACATAAATTTTAATAGAACATTTACCTTTTTCTCTTAAAAAAGTCAAACAACTGAACCCTTTATAGAAAATATTAATTGCATTAGTAAGTTCCTCTTGCTATAATTCATTGCTGAGTTTATCACAACCAATTTGAATTAAATTTTGCAATCCTTATATGCTAATGATCTCAAAAGAACAAAGACAAACAAAACTGTATTAGAAAAGTTGATAGATTATTAAATTTCTTAAACTTCCATTTTACTATAGGAGATAAATTTACTTCAATGATTTTAAAATGCAAGAAAATGTAAAAGAAGTAAAGTTGACTTAGCTTAGTTGAAGTGGTTCTTAACCATGAGTTGAGGGAAATAAATATGAAAGAAAGAAAAAAGAAAAGAAACTAATAATTATTTGTACTAATAATAACTTGATGAACTATAATCAGATCTCTCTAATGAGTTAAAGCATGACAGTATATAAGAAATGCATGAGTTGATGACAGAATGTTACGTTATGCAGAAAAATAGGAAGCACGATTGTAGGAAAATGATGTGAAACTCAGGGAGACAAGATAAAAAAGAACAGATGAAAGAAGAATGAGAGAAGAGATTGAAAAGGGGAAGGTTTAGATGGCGGTGTTATATTCCAAATAATGCATTTGGCAGATGCTCATGGTGGCACACATGATGGTGCATCATCTATCTACTTTGACTTGTGGGTGCCCTACAAATTTGTCTATTGTGATGAAAATGGTGCCTATTTGCGCGTTAAGGGAGTGCCCCACAATATTCATTGCCATGCATTTACCACCTACGGATAGGAATAAATATTCTGTTACACAGCAACAGTTTTGAGACATAAACGTTGCAGTACCCTCGTTCATAGAGACACATGCACGCAGAAAGTCTATGGATCCTATACCAAAATTAATAATTGGTTTCCTCATGTATAAATTCTACTCACAAAACCAACTCCTCTTCATTGTGCTGTGTTGTCTTCTGCTTAACCTTATCAATTGTCATAATCACTGCCCAAATCCTTTGTAACTAGGTAAGAGAGCTTCATGAGGCAGACACACAAATCCATCTACATATTACAAATCTCTGCATGCTTTCTTTCTTTGGATCAGGTTCAATTTTATTCAAATTTTGTTCAGAAAAACCTTAAATCTATGTGGAATGGACTCAGCCATGGCCTCCAACTGGCTCATGAGACTTCTAGCTAATTAAGCAGGTGCAATTAATGTCCAAAACCTTTAATACTTTTGCTAAATTATAGTCAAACATTTATATTAAGAAATTGTTAGTCATTACTCTGAGTAGGATACAATCATTATAATTGTGACAAAAACTTCTTGTTGTTCAAAGTGTATGTATATAATAATTACATGTCTTAACTTAAATTTGAGATCAATAATTAACAGAGATAATATGCATTACATCATTTAGTTCACAGTTAGTAGCTTGTATATATTTAGTGTAGTAAATAGGTGGACCAGGTTGAAAATATTTCGTGTTTATGTACCCTTCATTTTTAGATTTTAAACTTTACTAGATTGAATGCTAGAATCCTTGAAAATAATATATAGGAATGAGAAGACTGCCATTATTAACTAACCACATATCTTATTTATGTAAGGCATGTGATCAATTAATACACCATTTATGACAATTTAACTTTCCTTTTTGTTTTCTTTTGTAGTTTTGCTCCAAAAAAATTAAATAAAAAACAATCTTGACTCATGATTGATTGGATGAAGTGATGTAGTATATTTAGGTTTTTTTTTGGATGAAATTTGGGGGTGTACATACCATTCAACATTAAGGTAGGAAAAACCTTCAAGACTAAAAAAAAACACTTGTAGAAATAAATGAGAGTAAAAATTTGAAACTTGTTAAACATTAAATTTTATCTTATTTCACTTAATAAACTCAGTAAAATTATTTTAATTTAAGCTTAAGAATCGTTTTATTTAATATAAAAATTATGTTATACTGGGATAAATATCGTTTTATTTAGCAATCTTTATTATAATTGTAAATTATGGTAAATGAATAATGTATAGTAAATAAATTTATTTAAAATGCGAGCAGATAAGTTTCACAAATTCTAAAATTGTGTAGTTAATTTTATAAACATTAAAAAATTATTAAATAGAAATTAATTTTAGATATTAAAATATTAATTACTATTTGATTAAATTAGAGACCATTTTATAAACACTACAAAAAAAAATCGTATATAAAGCGACGATTATTTTTGTATAAATTGACGTTTATAAACGCCACAATATACGCATGTGGCATTTTCTCAAACCATCATAGAACTGACCGCCACAAAGTTTAATGTAGCGGTCTTACATTAACTGCCGTAACACCCGTCACTTTAACATTTTGCTTAAAGTGACGGTTTTTATATGTAAGAGAGTGTCAGTCATAACTGCCGCAATTTAATTCATTGAAAAGGATTTCAGCACCATCATATAGGGTATAATGTTACGTTCTTAATTGTCAGTATTATAATAAAATTGTACAATAATATGTCGGTTTCTACTGAGGTAATTTTAATTCTAAATAAATAGAATTTAATCACCACTTTTTTATAATCTGTTTTGCACAATTAAAATAAACATGATACATTTTCATAATAAAAAAATAAAATACTAATAAAATGAAATAATATATAAAGTTATAAACATCCACATTGCATTGAAAATTAAAACACACATAATATTGTTCATAAGTTGATACATAATTGAAAATTAAAACACAAATAAATGTTCAAAAGTATATATGTAATTTAAAATTAAAACAAACATAATTGTTCAAAAGTTGATACATAATTTAAAATTAAAACACATGTTCATCCCTAATCAGTTTTGCTTCCGGCACTTGATCCTATTATTTGATTATGTGATGGAGCATCACTTCCAATATCCCTAAAATAAATAATTTTAAGTTAATGAATTTGAATGTTTATAATTATGAAATAAAAGACACCAATAAATATTTAAATATATCAATACTTCAATGATGGATGCATGAACCAAATTAGTTGTCATTACAACAAAATATTCTGGAACATATTTTCTCGAAGCAAATATAGATTCAGATGATTCAGGATTTTTTAGATTGTGGTTGTTGAACTTGTGAAACTTGTGATTGTGGAACTTGTGAAGTTTGTGGTTGTGAGATTTGTTGATGTATAGATTGAGATGCTTGTGGTGGTGGACATCCAAATGGACTTGCAGAAGTAGTTCTTGTCTGGTCCTGTGTAGTGGAAGGCGTAGCATTAATGATTACATAGTTGACCACAAATTTGTCTGAACCAACATCTGACTTAAGCAAGTTCTTGATCCTTTTAGCTTTAGGAATATTTACACATAAAAATGAAGTAATCAACAACATGAAACATAGTGAAGATATATTAAAATTTTCATACATGTACATAACAGATGAATGAACATATTAATAGTGCAACTGAACCAAGGTTATTATTACTCTAACATTGAGTCATTTTCATGAATTTCATCATCATTGTTGTCCTCATTTAGTAATTCATCATCTTCATCCTCCCTAAATAATGGCAATTAGTTAAAGTTGCTGAAAAATTCATTTAAGTCTTGTTGTAAACACAGTTCTACTTCATAAACTTCACCATTTCCTTCTCCCATATCATATAAGTCTCATGGTTTCAAATGGACAACAATTGACCATTCCTTATTCACCTCATCATCTATATAATATACCATTTCAGCTTGTGAAGCTTCAATGTATGGATCATCACTAGTGCAAAATGTATAAACAAGTGTGGTTTATTTAGTATGGCTTTGCGCTCAAACGCTTTCGTAAAAAATGCGGTGGTATTTTTGTAATTAAGTTCATTTACAAGGGCGGTTATTTGTATAGCTGCCATTGTAAATCAAAATGCTTGATTTACGAATGCGGCTTTACAAATAGCCGCCCTTGTAAATCAAAACGCTTGATTTACGAATGCGGTTTTACAATAGCCGCCTTCTTATAACCTTTTTAACCCTAATTCAGAAACGTGTCACTTACATTTTGATACTCTCATTTCTCTCGCGCTTCGTTTCTCTTATGTGCTTCCTCCATTAACTATGCTTCCTCTTTTTTTCCTCTCTTCTTTGCATTGTCTTCGTGCCATTGATAAGCATTGTCTTCCTCTTTTCTTCTTCACCATTGATTTTTGTATGTTTTACGTTTCTCTTATGTTTTGTTTTATGCCATTGCTAAGGTCATGCTTGGGAAGGTTTTTGTTTGCGCTTTCTGCTGTGCCTTCCTCGCCGCTGTTGCCGCTTTGCTCCGTCATATATTTGCGTTTCATTGGAGAATTTTTATTTGCGTTTTCTGGACTTCCATTGGGATGAAATACGAAGATGTATAATATGGATGCACCAAGAGATCAAAAGAAATACTAAAATAATGACCATGTTCTTCGGAAAAGATCAAAAGTTGAGAATATTGATTAGAAACCCAATCAACAGCGAAAAAGAAAATAAACCCTAAACGCCTCTCGTAAATGCGATTTATAAATGCGGCTATTTACATAGCCGCATTTATAAATCGAATTTACGAATGCGGTTATATATAGCCGCCTTCTTATCTCTTCCATTTACAAATGCGTGCTCATCAAATGCGGTTATATAGTCGCCCTTATAAATGTAAAATAACCGCATTTGTTTTGCTTTTTTGCACCAGTGAATGCTCCTCACGATCTCCCGTGTGAATTAACCTTGAAAAATTAATAGAAGTGAAACCCCCAGAATCTTTCCTCAACCCCCATTCCCTTGTGGTGTCAGCCCATTTACATTTGAACAAGGTAACCTTAAAATGACCATAGTAATTAAGCTCAATTATATCTTCTAATTTGCCATAATATGCCAAATCTATTTGTCTAATGTTTTTATTTGCACCACTTGCAACACATGATGTTGAAGAAGTTAAGAACACTCCACAGTTTTGGGTTTTTAAGCCATGTTCTTGACTTTCAGTTCTAAATTTGAAACCATTTACATTAAAGGCAGAAATTATTCTAGCATGTGTTGTGGGACCTTGAGTTAGATACTTAAGATCATTTGCAACTGTACTCGAAATGTTTGGGTTATTAATCTACAAAAATAATGATTGTTGTCAATATATATTTGAAATTGAAAGTTCTAACTTGTAAAAACATATTGTACCTACCCTTTGAGGAAACCAATTCATGAAATCCTTATTGAAAATATTTTCTAGCTTTGTATTTGGAATTCTTCTCCCTCTAGACCTTCTTCGTAAATGTTGTCTAAATCCCCTAAGAAAAAATTTGAAACCAATATATTAAAAATAATTCCATAAAGGAAATTTTTTCAATATAATTAGATTTATATTGAGTGTTAATACTCACTCAATGTAAGGTTCAACTTGAGGGCAATTAAATAATACATATCGATGTGCTTGTGTTCTCTCAATAGTTGACATCTCAAAAGTTGAAGCAACACTTACAACTTTACCAATTGGTGGAAATAGGGTATTCAATTATAAAATAGTTGTGTTAGAAGAGTTATCCACACATGAAGGTCTATTAGTTCTTGTCTCCATCTCTTCCATATATTGAGAGCAAAAAGGTCAGAACCTCTTCAGTTAGGTATCCTTCAGCAATAGAACCTTCAGGTTGTGCCTTGTTTCGAACATACGATTTTAAGTGCCCCAAATAACTATAAAATGCATTCGCAATTAGAATAATCAAACTTTGAACTTAAAAAAAATACAATGATCCGCAAGAAATTTACCTTTCTGTGGGATATCCAACAGTAATGTACCAATCATAATTATAGAAAAAATAACACATTTCTACTACCATTGTAGTCACATTGTTTGGTAGAACATTACATATGGCAATAGGTAGTAATTGTTCCATAAGAATATGTCAATCATGACTCTTGAGTCCAAAATATTTCCACCTTTCAAATCAACACACCTTGAAATATTACTTGAGTATCCATCTGACATTTTAACATTTTTCAACGTCTGCAAAAACGTTTTTTTCTTTGTTTTTGACAATGAAAACACACTTGGCTGAAATCTTCCTTTATCATCTGGCCAAAGCTTTTTCCTTGTACCCATTTCTTTAAGAACCTTTCGGACTTTGAGATTATCTTTGGACTTCTTAGGATCATTAAGTAATATATACAAAACATTGTCATAAACATTTTTCTCAATATGCATCACATCTAGACAATGGCGTAACAAGTTGGTCTGCAATAACGAAGTTCAAAAAATATACTTCTCTTTCTCCATTGCTCTGCTCCAACTTGAACAACATTCTTTCCACGAGCCCTTTTACTTGTATCTATAGGGTCTAATGTTTTTCCAAATGTAACATTCACACCCTCAACTTGATTCCATATGTCTGACCCTGACAAAGGTTCTGGTGCATCCCTTAGTTCATTTGTTCCATTATAAAGATGACGATTCAATTCGAATTTGTTCTCTTTATTTAAAAACCTACGATGTCCCATAAAGCATAATTTTCCCCTGTACAACCAAGAAGAGTCGGTTTCAAAGTTACAAGTAGTACAAGCAAGACTATTGTGTGTTCCATCCAGACAAATTACCTAGTCCAAGGAAGTCACTAATTGTCCACAACAAAGCCGCTCACAATGTAAACATTTCTTTTTTTGAATAGTCAAATGTTTGCTCTCCATCAAACCATAACTCCTTCAATTCTTTTATGGGTGGTTCTAAGTAAACATCAATGTCATTTCCTACCATTTGTTTTTTAGGAATTATCATGGAGAGGATAAAAGATGTTTGCTTTGCACACTCTCAAGGAGGGCGATTGTATGGGATGAGAATCACTAAGCATATACTATGGTTTGTACTCATGTTTCCATAAGGATTGAAGCCATCAGTAGCTAAGCCTAATCGTACATTTCGAGGATCATTTGCAACTTCTAGATGCAATAAATCAAATGATTTCCAAACCTTAGAATCTCTAGGATGCCTCATCAATCCATCTTGATTATCCTCTAGTAACTAATTTAGATATCAATTTAGAAACCATTTTATAAATTTTTATTAATAATAGAAACCACTTTAGATGCGAATAATTTTTTATTTTATAAAATAATATCTAATTTAGTCAATATAATGACTAATTATTTTTTTATCTAAATTTGGTTTTAATGATATTTTTTAGTGAAATTTTGAATATCATGACTAAATTTATTTAAAATGTGAACGAATGAGTTTCATAAATTTTTTTTTATCTTTTTAAATGTCTGTTAAATTTGTTGTAAATTATGGTAAATCAATAATATATTATAAATAAATTTATTTATTTAAAATACGAACGGATGAGTTTCACAGATATTTATATTGCAAAATGAGTTTTATAAATTTAGACTATTGTAAATAAATTTATATAAAATGAGACCGGATGAGTTTCACAAATTGTTATTTTAGTTTTTTAAATGTGGGTCAATGCCTTAAACTTGCAAATTATGGTAAATGAATAACATATTATAAATAAAGTTATTTAAAAGGTGAACGAATGAATTTCACAAATTCTGAGATTGTACACTGAGTTCACAGATTTTGAGTATTATAAATAAATTTATTTCACATGCGAATGAATGAGTTTCACAAATTCTGATATTTTACGGCGAGTTTAACAAATTTTGAGTATTATAAATAAATTTATATAAAATGTAAACTAATGAGTTTCAACAATTTTTTTATTTTATCTTTCTAAATGTAGGTTAATGCATTAAAACTTGCAAATTATGGTAAATGAATAACGTATTAAAAATGAATTTCTTTTAAATGTGAATGGACGAGTTTAGCAAAATTTGTGATTTTTCACAAATTTCAAGTATGATAAATAAATTTTATTGAAAATTTGAATGTATGATTTTAACAAATTCTTATTTTATTTTTTAAATGGTCAATAAGTTAAACTTGTAAATTATGGTGAATAAATAATGTATCATAAATACATTTATTTAAATGTAAATGAATGAGTTTTATAAATTTTGAGTATGATAGATAAATTTATTTAAAATTAAACGGATGAATTTCACAAATTCCGCGATTGTGTGGTGAGTTTCACAAATTTTGAGATTGTATGGTAAGTTTAACAAATTTCAAGTTTATATATGGAGCTGACCTATATTTCTACCCCTTTATAGAATATGTTTACTAAGATCATTAATCTAACTATTTGTTTATAAATTAGTTTCATCAACCCAAAAGTGTTTAATAAAACATCTCAAAAAAATTTATTGTATGAGTTTTTGGCTTATAAGATATATGTTTAGCTAACTTTTAGGTTATAACTTATTTAATTTCTTGTGTTACTATTCCTTATATTTTATTACATATTTTTTATTCTCAATTTTTTTTATCAATTATTTTCTATTTCAATTTTATAAATATAATTAATTATTCTAATATTTTTTTATATTTATTAGGTTACTTTTAATTTTTATATAATTCAAATTAAAAAAAGATTAACATAAAAATTGAAATTGAAGTAATTAAATTTTTCATTACGTGAAAGCTACATAAACACAAATGGTAAAAAGGAACTTAAATGTAACAAGTTTAAAATAAGAAATAAAAAATTAAATTTCTAAAACTAAATACAAATTAAATTTGATTAATACATTACATCAACTTAATTAAAATAAGGATTAAATATATATTTTATCTTTGTACATTAATACGAAATTGGTTTTTTAATTGGTTTTTTTTATAGTACAAACTTTAGATTCTCTATATACTTGTAGTAAGAAAATTATTGGAATGAGTCTTTGCTACAATAACAAACATTTTCGCCATGCACTAGGATGTTAAAATATTTCATGTTAACTCATCGTTAAATGTTATAATATTATAATACAATTCATATTAAAAATTCGTTTCTTACTTAAAAAAAATATGGTAAAGAACTATTTCAATAGTTTTGTTACAATAAAATTTGGATTAAGGAGAAACTAATTTTGCATTATAGTAATTGACAAAAAAAATATTTATTCTTTTAAATAAAATGATTTTTGCGGTAGTATATAAACTTTAAAAAAAAATAATAGATTATTAAAAAGTTTAATAAAAAATTTAAAATTATAATTATATAGTAGTTTAATATTTTAGAAAACACAAATTTCATTTATTATTAAAACTTATATATAATTATGTTTTTTTTTATATTTTGCATTTAACAATTAATTTATCAATTAATTGTGTTAAAAAAATTTAATTTAATAAACTAATTTGCTACTAACTAAGTTTTAGTTTAACAAACTTATAATTTTTTTCATATTTATAATGAAGAAGTTAATTTTCAATTGAATAAAAAATTCCTTGGAGTTGAAACATACCTTAATCTGAGGTCATTATAAAACACTTTGTTTTTCCTGAAGTAATTTAAGGAAAAGAAAGGCTAAATGAATGGTCTTCTGATTAACAATGAGCTACTTTTAGAGTTTGCATATAAGCACTTTACTTTAATTAATAAAAAATAATATATTGGTTCAATTCTATTGGCCTAGGATTATGGAATGTTTGTAAATTTGAAAACTAGTAGATTTTCAATTAATAAGTAATTCAGTTAATGTTTTTTCTCAAAAAAAAGAAAAATATATTACAATATGATATTTTGAATGTTGCCGACCAAATAATAGTATGATATTTTTATTGCAGGCAATTTATCACTCTGCAGGTCCCTGGGCACTTGTCACAGACACACAGTAGCCAACAAAAGTTTGAGTCTCCTAATAACTATAATATATAATATAATATAAATATTAAAAGTACAATGTGTTCAAGAGCACATGAGGTGTTATATATATAAATGATTCTTTTTTTGGAAAAGAGGCCTTTCAATTAAAATAGTTTAATTTAGACTCATTATTATTAATTTGGGTTAAAAAATAGTTAAATATGGTGTTCGTTCATTTATTTTCACGTGCAAAATTGAATTTTATTTGTAGTTCAAATTTTATATCTCTAGAGTATTTTTAGTAAAAAAATTATTAGAAAAGTTATTGTAAATTTTTTTACAATATGAGAAAATAAATTTTAAGTGTGGAGAATGATATTAAAATATTTTAAGTTAATTGATGTGGATGATATAATATTATAATACAAATCACTTAATATTTGTTTGTTAGATATCTATGAAGCTTAAAGTTTAGAGTACAAAATCCAATTTTACGTTATAATATAAGAATGAAAAACACATTTAACTTAAAAAAATTATTACCGATTTAGTCAAGTTTTAGGTGAGAACGATTTTAAAGAAGAAGTTGTGGAGGTGCCAAACAATTTTCATGGTCAACATAATGAAAGATGAAGTCGTGTCCATGATCTATGATTTTTTTGTGGATTGTGTAGAACTCGTGTGGGATAGTTTCATGACTTTGTTTCATTTTTCAATTAAAGTCATGTCAACTTAAAATAACTTAAATGTAAAATAATATAAGTAAAGTGTTATTATTACAAGTTGATAATATTTTTTTTTACCTAAATTAATAATAACAATTCTAAACTACACCATTTTGATTTACTTTTTTCATTTAAAAGTCTATTGATAGCTTTAAGCAAACCTAAATCATCATGTCAAAAAGATGATTATTTTAGGATTTATTGTCAATTGTAATTAGATGATATTTATTTATATTTAATGAAGACTAAACAAATATTTATATTAAGAGAAAATATGTCTAACTCGTGTAATTTTATAACATATGTCCACATGTATTTTTTTCATAAATAAAATTTACATTATTTATTTTTCAATAATTCACATTCACGTTAATACTATTTTTTATTTTATTTTAAAATATTGTGTTGAATAAACTTAAAAATTAAAATTTTAAGTTATGAATTAAAGATATTTATAAAAAAAATTGATGGTTGAATATATCATAAAATTAAATTATTACTAATTATAAATTGTTATGTTAAAATATAAAACTTTTTTTAGAAAACATTAATTTAATATAAAAGTAATAAATATCTATAAAATATGTGATTAAGGATATACTTGTTTATGTTTAAAAAAGTTATGGCTAGAACTTAATTATTATATAAATAAAATTAATGTGTTTTTTATGTCAAAAGTTTTTTTTTTTATAATTTGTGGGGTAGTTTTTTTTATCAGCAAGTAAAAAATAATAAAAATGAATCATTTCACAGGTGGTCCAACCCTTATAAACCTCTTATACATTACCATAACACAACAATACCCACCAAATCCCTTCTAAACAACCTAATCCTTATAAAACTAAAAACAACAATCATCTCAGCCAAAGGAAGAAACCTTGCAGAAGTTCACTTAATCGAAAACATGTAGGCCACAAGATTGAAGCACCACTCAAAATAAGTAAAGCGAACAGAAACAGATCTAGATGTTACCCAAGACCAAACCTTTAATTGAGTCAAGGTGAACATTTCTGAATGATCAATCACTCCACCTTTGAAAATATGTTTATTCTTATGCTTTCAGATTTCATTAACAACTGCAGTCTAAATACTAACTCAAACAACATTTACCTAGACATGAGTATTTAACAAATTAAAATGCGAGAAGTGTGAACCAAGATCAATGTGATCAACTGACGTTATCTCCATCCATGCATAACACTGTTTCCAAACTAACCAAGCAATCCTGCATTAAAAAAACAAATGACTTGTTGACTCCACTTCTACCATACAAAAACAACAAAGGTTGCTATCAACCGAGACCTCGCGTCTTTCCAAGTTATCTTTCGTGGCAACCGAATTAAGCAACACCCTCCAAGCAGTAAACTGAGCTGAAGGCAAAACAAAAGTCTTTCATAGGGAGACAAACAGACAATCTCCCTCATAAGGGCCTCTTAAAATAACATAGGCAGACTTTACCGAAAATCCACTATCCTTACCAACCTTCCAAACCTGACTATCTTCAATATTCAAGATAGGGGCCTTTCCATTCACCTCTTATAACAATTGGACTTCTTGATATTTCTCCCAATCAAACAGACATCTCCTTCAACCTAATTTCCACCCCCATCTATTGTTAAACCACTCCCCACAAGACTCTAAATTACCTTCTTTATTACCACACAAAGAAAACAGTTGGAAATTTGCTTTTCAAATCTTCGTTGCCCACCCAAACATCTTTCCAAAACAAGGCTTCTTTCCCGTTTTCCACTTTCCACTCACAACAGTTTCAAAGTTTCTACCCCATTCCTCCATCCTCCAAACCCCTTTCAAATTTCTCAACCAACTGGAATCCTTAGCATTGATCTTTGTTCTTACAAGTTTCTCCAACCTCCATATTTAGACTTGGGAATTTTCTTCCACAAATCATCCCTCTTAGTACCAGACACCAAATGCAAAGTAGATGCACGACTTTATTTAATCGGTCAATTAAAATCATGTCAATCTAAAATAATTTCAATATAAAATAATATAATTAAAGTCGTATTCTCAATTGATAAATTGATAATATTTTTTTACTCAAATTAATAATAATTCTAAACTACACCATTTTTATCAAGAAGTTGATTGTAATTGTTTTGTTTTCTGCTTCTTCTTTTTAAAATAAATTTAACCAAAAATGTTAAAAATCTTAAGTCATTATTTTATTAAAAATATTTTTTCTAAAAGAGTTAATAAACATGCCCTAATTACATTTATTAACTTATTACCGTGTTTACATTCTCTGATAAAAAAAAACCGTGTTTACATTCTATTATAATAAAACTATATAAATCAAATGATGATACTAATTTAGTTCAACAATATAACAATATGTTTCATCTACTCCACTACTTTACAGATTAATTTTGTTAGTAATTAATATTGTGATTATGGTTAGTCCTATAAGTTTATGCATAACAGATAGACAGTTCTCAAACATCATTTAAGAATACCTTAAAAAAAAGTTTAAGTACAATTTTTTCTACAATTAAACCATTAATTTTTATTAAAAGTGATTTAATTTTAATATTGTAAATTGTTATTTTATTTTTCTTATTTTTTTTTAAAAAAATAGTTTATATGTTATTTTTAAATAGAATGAGAAAGGTGACTAATACTTTACAAAAAAATTAAAGAATATAGATGTCATTTCTTAAAAACATAAATGTCTATTTAAAAAGTATACCTAAATTTTATCCATGGTGATCCTTACGCAATAAATAAAAATATAGAATCTAGTGATTTATATTCAGTTACAAATATTAACTCTACACCAATGAAAATCGTCATAATCATTTTACGTTATTTCATAATATTTTTCTATTTGTAAGGTCATGGTAAGAAATTAAATTGTAGTTTTGTTACTTTTTCTTCTTTTTCATCCGTGTATATATACCAACAAAAATATATTGTTGAGAAATTAAAATTGTACTTTTGTTGTTTCCTTTTCTTGTTTTTCTTTCTTTTTCTTCCATATGCCAACAAAAATATAAGGTTGAAAAATTATACACATCATTAACTCTATGCTTTTATTGATAGATACACATCACTCTTTCTTGGTACGTACAAAATTTAGAGTGCATATCACCCCTTTTTTAAAACAAAAATAAAGATCAACATAAATATGACTACAGTAAGTATACTGCATTCTCAATAATATATAAATATACAAAATAAATTATGTTTACCCTAATAATATATTACAAAGTGGACTTTAAGCCTAACTCAACCCCATAAAACCGGCTGATAAGGTTGAGGTTTGCACCCATTTATATATTATGAAATGTCCTTATTGGCCCAACAAATACTCGTTAGGATAGGCTCGAAAATGGCTCTGATACCATGTTACGAAGTGGACTTTAAGCCTAACTCAATCCCATAAAACCGGCTCATAAGGTTGAGGTCTGCATCCATTTATATATTATGAAATATCCGTATCTCTAGTCGATGTGAGATCTCCAACATAATATTTAAGAACTTACTTGTATTAATAAGAATAAAATTTAATATATCAATTAAATCACACCCTTTTATTTTCAATTAAAATATTACATTTTTATTGATTAAAAAACTTATTAAGAGACCAAACTTATAAAGATGAACCCAATTCATTAACTATTTATTTTATGTTTCAACTTTATATTCCCTTTCAATCTTTTACTTCATTAGAGTGTTTTTTTATCAGAAAAAATAATTTTACTTCATTTAGATGGAGTAGTTACTAGTATAATAGATTATCATAACTAATGCCCCACTATAATATAATAATATTGTTATGTGATTAAAGCATATAATGTCATTATATATTGGTAGCTTTGATTCATAGAGAATGAATATAAATTTTGTGGATAGTTACATAGAAGAAAATCCAGAAGGTGAGTTGTTGAAAATGCAAAATGTTTAAGAAAAGGGTGACATGCAAGAAAATGATTAGAGCCCTAGTTTTGTATTGATCAGTGTTGAAGGGTAACTAGCAGCACTGTACTGTCACCTCTTTGTTTTGTCAATGTAAATCTTATCACTGACAAAGAAAACTCTCGTGAAAATGTAACTGAAACGTCATTGTATCTACTCTCCATTCAACATCTGAAACCTATGACTGTCACCAGATTTTCTTCATTTCATGGGAAGCAAATCTATGGACTGCATGGACTTTCTAAATAATTCATACTTTTGCAAAAAATAAATAAACATGTAATTAAAATGAATGTAATATTTTAAAGTATTAGATGAAATAAAATGTTAAAATCATAAAAATTAATTGGAATTTAATGATTGACACTATGTAACCAAATTTCATACTATATCATATTACAATTTGATTTTGAGTAATTATTGTCAAATTAAAAAATTTATTATACATAATAATTTCTGTGATAAAATGAAATTACAATAAAATCATTAAATAAATACTAAATTTAGAGAAAAAAAATCATTTATTATATTAATTAAATTAAATATTATTTTAAAAATTAATTTCTTTTTTAACATTTAAAATAATTTCTATTATTAAAAATTATTTTCTAAATTAATATTTAATTAACTACAAAAGTTTTAGTTACAAATTAATTATATTTTAAAATTAATAGTTAAAATTTTGATAAATAATTAAATATTAATTTAAAAATTATTTATTAATATAAAAATTATTTTAAATATTAATAATTATTTTAATATAAAAAATAATATATAATTTAGTTATTATAATAACTAATTATTTTTATATAAAATTAGACTTATGTATTATTTTATTGTAGTGTGATACTAAAAAGTGTTTTACATGATTAACTGTTTAACTTTTCCAACTATCTTTTAGAAATAAGAAAAGTTTAATTTATTATATATCTTTTTATTTCTTAAATTTTCACATTAATAATATATATTTAATACAATTATTTATCTATAAATAAAAAATATATATTACTAACTTAAATATTTTTTATTTTATTAAAAATCGATATTTAATTTGTAGTTTTATAATAATTAATCTAAAAATAGATAATATAATTAAAAAATAAAAAAATTGGTATAATTTCATTTTTCAAGTAGTATTAATTATTTTATAGGATTATATTATTTAATTAACAATAGATGATGTGAAATTCGACGAGTGTATTAATTCTTACTTATAATTTCTCACAGACTATTTTGCTATTTTGTTGTAAGAGACTTGTTTATAATATAGTAAATAGTATTAAATTCTCAATATCAGTTCTATATAACTTCATCATATAATAGTTTTGAAAATTCATTATATAACTATAACTATTGAATGTTAATGTTGATCACATTGATGATATTCACGTATAAAGAAAAATGAATGTTAATAATTGCAACACAAACAATCCTTTAAAAATATAATATTCCATCAGAGTTAGGTCTGAGAGAAAGCAAATGGTGGTGTTATAAATGGCTCTGCGTGCTCTTTATGCTTCTTCTTTTTATTTATTTGGTTGAATTGATTTGTTTGTAATGTAATGATTGTCTTCAAAGATGCATATGCGGAAAAGGTTGGACCAAATGAAAGTTCTGTGTCATCTGAAAAGGTGGGTGCGATTGAAGCAGAGCAGAACAGAATATTGAATTGATGTTGTCGATGGTCCATGCTGGTGATGCTCAAATTTCACCTTTGGACTTCAAACCAAGAGTGCGACTACCTCTTATTGCTTTTTTTCATCTGATTTCTTAGGCATGAAAATAAGAAAATATCTTGTTAGAACCACACAAAATAATGAGAACCAAGAGACATCTCATAGATATTCAGAGTTATCCGAGTGCTGTCCACGTCTTCAGTTTTACTTGTTATACATTAACACCCTTTTACAAAACAAATCTAGTTTTACCTTGCTTAGTTTTCCACTTTTAAAAGATTAATATATAATAGTTTATTGTATTGTTTAAATAATTAAATTTTTTTGTAAGTGTATTAACTGTCATTATAGTTATACAAAACAATTTAAATACATGTAGGATGTATAATAAAAAATTAATGAAAAAATTTCTTTTTTATTTTCTCTCTATTATTGTGTTCCTTTACACACAGTGTGTATGTGTGCAAGTACTATGTTGTATCCCAACAAAGTGGTATCCAGCGGTATGGTTGTGGGACTGTGGGGAAATACGTATTTTGTTGAAACATTGTTGTGGGTGTTTCATGATTGTGGTAGGTATACTGGAAAATTTTCTCTCATTTGTTGGGAAGGATTATGATTATTGGAGTGTTAAGATAGATGCAATTCTTGGTTTTCAAGAAGTTGGTGAGGTTGTTAAGATTGGATTTCAAGAACCCCCTAAGAATGTTGGAGAAAAGCTAAAGACTATTTTCAAGGAGAATAAGAAACTAAATTTTAAGGCTAGAGTCTTGTTACATCAATGTATTCCTATAACAATTTTTCAGAAAATTTTAGAGGTTGCCATATCTAAGTAGGCGTGGGATACTTTAAAGCAGGTTTATGGAAATTCTGGAAAAATTAAGAAAGTGAAAATGCAATCACTTAGAAGTTAGAAAGCAATATGAACTTCTTTCCATGAATGATCAAGAAACCATTTCATATTTAGACTATTGTGTAGTGTCTAAGTTTCTCAAATCTCCATATTTAGTTTGTAAAATATTCCTCCTAATTGTTGTTTTCTCTGTTGCAAATTCCACTTCCATTTCGCTAACAAGGACTCATTAAAACTCGACATCTCTTATTTCTAATTCACCTAATTCTTTTGATTTGCGTATAGTATCTCACTTCACCCATTTTTTTTTTCTGTTATGATCCCCAACCCCATATGAATTGTGTTTGGATTTTTCTAATTTCATTTGCTATCAGTGTTGAGGATTTAAAGAAGGATAAGAAGAAGATAAGAAGAAATGAGATTACATATTTTATCAGAAAGAACTTACCAACAAAAGTTAAATGCTTACCCTTCATCTTCCTAATCTCATTTAGCACATTATCCCACGTTTCGACCATCCTCAGGTTATTCCCAATTGGCATTCCTATGTATCTAAAAGGAATGTGGTCTCGTAGGAATGTGGTCACTATTAAGGCAATCCTTAGGGGGTTTGAGCTAGCCTCAAGTTTGAAGATTAACTTCCATAAATCCAGAATTGCAGGTGTAAATGTTAACCGAAATGCCATGGTATGCTATGCAAAGACATTGAATTGTGATCAGATGGGAGTCCCGTTTAAATATCTGGGCTTGGAGGTGGGGGGGAATCCAAGAAATACTACTTTCTGAGAGCCAGTTCTAAGTAAGTTGAGAGCCAGACTCAATGCATGGAGAGGGAGATTTCTATCTTTGGCAGGGAGAATTTGTCTCATCAAATCAGTTATAACTGCTGTCCCTCTTTTCTATCTATCGCTTTATAAAGCACCGGATTGTGTGTGCAAAAGCATAATCAGCCTACAACGGAGGTTCCTATGGGGTTGGGGGAAGGAGAAAAAACCGATTGCTTGGGTAAGCTGGGAAGTACTGTGTAAA
>Ga0123342_1004155_pt1 | contig 22442 bp, 12 predicted proteins | sample Turbeawhitnodule_FD_89960 | JGI IMG/M metagenome (GOLD analysis project Ga0123342, IMG submission 89960) | Root nodule microbial communities of legume samples collected from Mexico - Turtle bean Mexico white nodule | ecosystem: Host-associated > Plants > Roots > Nodule | place: Mexico: Nepantla... | reverse complement strand
TATAAATATATATAAAATATATATATATATATATATATATATATATATATATATATATATATATGTATGTATGTATAATAAGTAAATTATGAGATAGAAGATTGTTTCTCGAAAATAAGTGGAATTATTGTAGAAAAGAGTGGCAATGTTGGAAAGTAAAGAAGAATCCTCGTACTTAGTTTTAGGTTAGAGAAAAAGAAAAGAAAAGCAAAACATGTGATGAATGAATAGTATAAGGAACCACAACAAGAGCAACCACGTAAGCGTGTGTGTGCATCGTGCTTGTTCTTCCTCGTAACCAAACTCGTCTTTTGCAATTGCCAGATCTCTTCATCCAATTGCAACACCAGAAGAGCAGAAGAGTATAGAGAGAGAGAGAGAGAGAGAGAGAAGAGAAGAAATCGGAAATGGGTTGCAGAAACAGGGACTCATTAGCAGAGAATCATTCTTCACCTTCTTGTGATTCGCTCAGCGAGGCCTTGCTTTTTACCACCTTGTGCATCGTGGGTCTCCCTGTGGATGTTCATGTCAAGGATGGCTCTGTGTATTCTGGAATCTTCCATACCACTTCTGCTCACGCCGATTATGGTCCCTTCTTTTTCCTTTCTCATTCCTTCCTTCACACTTTTACTTCTGGGGTTTTCATCTAGGGTACCTTTCTTTGTCTTTCACTTGTTTCTGATGAAGCATTATTCATAGATCCTCAAACTGTGGATTCTTTATGGCTTCAATTGTTTTGTTCTTGGCCCAGAAAATATGATGAATTCGTTAGGAATAAATTTTGTCATCCAGTTTATTTCTTACAGCTGTAGAAGCATTTGTTTTACGTCAACTATTCATTTATTTGCTTTCCCCTGATGAGAAATCGGAAGCCCTTATGATGCATAAAAGTTAAATTTTGTTGCTATCAATAGTAATGTAGAAGACTCTAATGATATAAAACCGTTATAAAAACTTTTCTAGCTGTAATCATTCGCTACAAAAAAAAAAAACTTTGTAAAATTAAAACTTGCCACTTTCTATTATAGGAACTGAAATTTAATGACACAACTACTGCTGTTTTAGTATTGGATCTAGGATTACTAATGAAATTGTTTAGATGAGAAGTTTAATTAACTTTTGGGGTAAGAAGAGCTTTAAATCATCTTGTTTATGATTATATAGACAGATTAAAATGGGTTATCAGCAAAGTCAGACGTTGTTTTTAATGTTTTAATTGTTAAGTTTTGGCATAAAGTTTCATCCAAGTTTTAATGAACATCTTTTGTATAACTAAGACTCATCATTCCTTTGCTTTATGCCATATCCAGGTATTGTTTTGAAGAAAGCAAGGATGACCAAGAAGGGAAAAGGCAACACCAATGTTGGAAATGAGGGTTTTGTGGATACTCTGGTGATTCTATCCAGTGATCTTGTGCAAGTTGTTGCTAAGGCAAGACTCGCACTTTGCAATGTTTCCTCATAAACTAGAGTGTAATTAACTACGTGCTTAATGTACATGTTGCTTTGTGTATAGGGAGTAATGCTTCCTGCGGATGGTGTTGGTGAAAACATAACTGGTGATGATGAAGAAGCAGTTGCACATAATGTATCTCCTGAGAGTCTAACGTGTGAGGTAGAGAATCATACAAAGCCCTTGATGGATGCAAAACAAGTTAATCAATCAAGGTACTATGGTATCTCCAATCAAATTTGTTCACATGCATGGAGAGATAACCAACATCCAACTGAAGCATTCATTTTATGTTCTTTGTTTACCTATTGCCTTCTTATCTTTTGGTTTACACTTTTTCAATGGCCAAAAAAATCCCCTCAAACACCATACACACACATCCTGGCATGCCATTGTTGAGTTCTCTACAAAAGTTGTCATTTGAATATGTGGGTGCTTTTCGGCCATTTGCTAATTTCCAATGGTTGAAACCGAAGTTAATGTGTTCAAATGTTCTCACAACTTCAATTTTCTGGTTGCTCAAGGATCCGTGGTCTTATTTATCTAGAAAAATATGTATAATTTTTGTTAAACACCAATTTTTCTATTCCTCCTTTGGCTCTTGTGTAAATTTATTCTCCTCAAGTAACCTCTACATTATGAAAATGTTGGTCATTAGCCCTTTGATTTGGACATGTTAAAGCCACATTGTTAACTAGTTGTTGAGGTGCTACCAAATGGTATTTGGGACATATTTTTATCATGATATGTGGGTTAACGTATTAAGGACAATGGGAAAGGTTCTGGGTTTCAAATTTCACTTTCATGAGAGGGAGAGACATTAAGTTGGTCATCCATTTTTGTTTTTGAAGAAAGTTAACTAAATCATGTATTTCCTGATAAGATCAAAGGAAACTAGATCAAAGGTTGTTTTATTTACTTTTAAGTTTTTTATTTTAAAAACTTATTTAAGAAACAAGTTTAAACTAGTCACCTTAAAACTGGTTTCCACATTTAGCTGCATCATACTTTAATCAATAGTTTACTGCGTGGAAAACCCTTCTTTGTAGAAAGTTAGAAACTAAGTTTATAATCTTCATAGGCTGATATTTCCTCCTTTTTTACCTATTTGAAGCATTACGCTCTGTTCGTTTTCATTTGGAAATGGACATTGAAGTACACCATATTTGCATAAGCTAGATATATATTTTGTGAATATGATTTTGCTTAACTTATTTCAGTAATGTTCTAGAGTCCATCCTTACATGCTCTTCAATGTCCCCTGCAACTAAGATCCTTTTAAGGAGAAGAAACAAAAGAAATGGACTTTTAACTACATAAATGTGGGGATAACTCTACTTTTTCAAAGATAAAAACTTAAATTATGACAGAGATATACATTATTGCAATTGTGGGTATAACTCTATTTTCAATGATAAAAACTTAAATTATGATAGACTAATATACATTATTGCAATTGTATTTGTATTATATAATTATATGATGTTAACTATTAAGATTTTTCTTTCTGGAGTAAAATTAGCTTGCCACTAATGGATGGTTATGATTCCAGTTTTTTTAACTATCTTAATATGAGAATTTGCATTTGCTAGAAAAGGTATTGTAGAAATACAAATTTATGCAATTATTTTATTTTATTTTTGGGTTTCTGCCAATTTTTGTTTTACAGACAAGTCGAAGATGACAAGTCAAACTTAAAAGGGAAAGCTGATGACCACAGGCAGAAGTCTGAGGTTTTTAATGGAAAAAGTGTATGTAGACAGACATATGCATATTGAGCAGGATTTCCATAAATTTTGATGGTTTGAATTTTTTTAATTCTAAAGCTCTGATTTTCCACAGGATGAAAAGATTCAAAGCCTCAATTCAAGACATGAAAGTGAGTTAGATTTCTCCAAAATCTACTGTATGCAAAATTATGCTTAGCCACTGTATATTGAGATGGCATGCTATAATTATTCTGGATATTTGTATTGTGCACTTTAGCAATTTTTGTATGTAAAACGATGTGTGCAATAACCAAAATTGTTGTCCTGATTATGGTTTTAAAAAGCATTTCACTACTGTGATATCAGTCACAACGTCAAAATTTTGGGCTTAGCAAAAACACATTGCAACCTAATTGTGGCTGCATTTGCCCACAATTTTCCTCAATGCAAGAATTGTGACAAAACCACACCGCAACTGCAAGTTGAAATCTTGATCCTTATATCAAGATGTATGTGTGGGGTTATAACAAAGATTTAGAACTACAACTAACAGAACGAATTCTAATAAATTGATTCTTCCATGCCTTTTTCATTCAATCATGTCAAATATATAGGTTCAGCACAATACAATCATTGACTCTCGCACTTGTAGGTAACTAAAAAGGAACATAGCAAAAAGGAATGATTGCAAATGCATCACAGTTGTAACAAATTAGTTCTAGTCCAATGTTGTGAGACTATTCTAGACATAGTCAGTCAAATGTGAAGGCCTCCTTGTGCTCCTGATTGGCCTATTTATTTGGGCTGCAATGTTGATACCATGGGCCTCAAGCTCATTGCTATAAATACCGCCTGCTGAAAAAGTCACCTTTGTCCTCAATTTGAACTTTTTGTGCTTTGGCATCCTTTGCTATCTTGGTATCAGTATACCCTCTTTTTCAAAGTTCTGATTACAAAAAAAAAAACATTTTACATGTCTATTTTTCTTCCAATATTTTTACATAATATCACCTTTACCGATTTAGCTAACCAAATCCTGCTAAATCTAATTTGATTTGGGCTTTAGTATAGACTGAGGATATTGCTTACATGATTCTGTTTTCTTATTCAATTCTCTTGTACTAACATTACAGCTTATACATTTATAGGCCAACAGGTAGCTGTTGAGCATGGAGGCACAGACAGGACATCAAATCCATCCAATAACGGATTATTCTGCAATAGTGCTCCAGCATCTGTTAAAGCCAATGATTGGGTTAGTGAAAGGTCTGCTTCAGCAGAGTCTATCTCTACAAATTCAACCCAAGGCGTGGATCTCATCACCGAGTCACATCCAGCAAGGTCCATTGAAATATCTGCTCCAAGGAGTACAGATTCTACCAGAAATACTAAGGTAAATAAATCAGTTTAACTTCCATTAAAAGCTTCTAGCCTAACAGTTCCGGATAAAAAGAAAAAATGTAGGTGGGGCATTTATATGTCATTGTAAATCATATCAAATGCATTTTTGTTTCTTATTGGATAAAATTTTTTTAAGTGGGCTTCAATTTGGAAGCTTATCTGTTGATATGGATCATCCACCGGAACTTCACAAATCATATAATTCATCTCTGAAGTACTTTGTTAGTTACATTATTTCTAAACATTTTGATTAGTGGTGATCCATTGTTTTTTCATGTTTTGTTCCTTAGCTAATGCCATCCACCATTTTAAAATCCTTAGCGTGTTGATTTAAATTTTCAGTGTAGTTTGTTTTGGCAAACAGCATAATAGGATTGCTAGTACCAAGTTTAAGATAATGGATAAAAAATGAATAATTTCTTTCAATCGATGTTGATATGCTTTTTAACTTCTTTTTTTCTTGACAATCATTTAGGAATTTAAGCTCAATCCAGCTGCCAAAACCTTCTCTCCATCTTTTGTGAATCCTATATCATCAGCTTCTGTGGCAAATTTGTTATACATACAAAATAGCTCTCCTGTGGTACCTGTTGCTAGTATTCAACCAGAAGTTGGATTCAACACTTTTGCTTCTCGGCCTTCAGTGCCAGTAAAGGTCGCACAGTATAGTAATTTGACAATGGGAAATGGTGGAAGTGGCTCACAGTTTTCACCACCTGTATGTATAAATAAATTTTCTGATATTTTATCTCATATGCATCTGTGCCTGCATGAGCATGTCTATTTCATGCCAAATGTCTTAAATGGAGGAAAAATCTAAATCCATATATTACTCAGTACTCATTCTAGTTAATCTGACCATTTCTTTGGCAACAGATTATTGCACATGTGCCACATAGAAACCAACCCCTCCGGTATCCTACACATTACACTCCTGTTTTGTCTGAACCTGCTTATATGCAACCAAGCTCTCCTGCTGTAAGTACGAAAAGATCTATGTTCCATCTATCTAATTTGATTTTTCTTTTGTAAATTCTAATAATTGGTTTAGAAGATAATCAGTATTTATATGCTGAAGAATCAACCACATGCAAGCTAACATTTTTTTTCTGAATGCAGGTAATGGTTGGACGTTCCCCCCAGTTGGTATATGTTCAGCCACTTTCCCATGTAAGATAGCATGCTCTGTAACTTTTGGAAGTTTCTTCAATTTGTCAAAGTTAAAGAAAGTTAACTCAAAATTGGAATAAATTAATTACATAGATGTTAAAAAACACTAAGGATTTAATATTTACATGGTCAGTAAAATTCAAATTGTAACTATTTTTTCCCTCTAGAAATGTTTATTAGAGTTTTAACCATATTAGCTTAGTCATTTTACACTTTTACTTATGATTGAAGGATTTATTTCATGGAACAACAGCCGTTGCACCCGTATCGGCTCGCCCTCTGTTGAATCATCATGTACCATTTCCAAAGCAGCAAGGTAAAATCTTAATTTTGTTATAAAAAAGAGTTGTTTATTGCATTATCTTGTTGTTTTTCAGCCCTTGTCAAGGATTGCTTTCTTAGCTATGCTTGTAGATACGCAGTCAAAGATCCAATTGTTATTACTGTCATCTTTATAAAGCTCGTTAGTTACATGGTGAATGAATAACTAACATTTTGACATGAACTCAATAATATCTTAACTTCTCTGTTGGGTTTTACTAATGAGATTAAAAGGGCACTTATTATGTATACTTAAAAAATACTTTAATGGAAAGTACTACATTTAATATATTGGAAACTCGGTACTTTTCATTTTTTGAATCTTTAACAAGTGTTCTAGGACACTCCTTAACCTTTTTTCTTTTTGACACCATAGTAGTAATTGAAACTATGCTTATGCTAGAACTGTATATAATCATGTTTTGTATAAATTTCTCTATAAATGAAACTGTATACTATACACTCATAAGAAAAGAATATAAGATTTAATGAATTGAGCTTCTCTGATAAATTAAAATCAACTTACGTATTTTTTGTGGAAGCTCTCATTTAACTCTTCCAAAAACTGAAGTGCATAAACTGAATTTATAGTTTATAGGAGAAGCACAGTTCATTTATTTTCTTCTCTTGTAAGCGTTTATGAAAAAAATTGCCCAAACCAGACAATGGTTTCCTTTGCTTTTGGCATTAAAATTGAAGAATTTGGACATAATGACTTGCATTTCCTTTGTGATAATGGTTCTATTTTCCAAAAGCAGGAGGAGCAATGGGTCCAGCAATGCCAGTTTGTGTGCCCCCTCCTGTCCTAACAGGTGGACATCAGCCCTTTGCACTTCAAAGCCACATTCCCCTTCTGCAACCTGGCTTTCCTGTCACACGACCTATTTCAGTCCCAGGACCAAATGGTTTCTATGGCACTAAATTTTAGTGAAATTTTCATTCACATTCTGGTGTTAATATCCCTTTGAATGAGTTGTTGAATGAGTTGAGGCTCATTTCCCTTTTTCTTTGTTTTTCCCTAATAGATTATGCTATAAAAATTTTGTCCTCTCTTATTTGTGAGAACTGAGTGTACAGTGACTTTCAGCTGGACAATTACCTGATATTTTAGCAGTATACGTTTGAGAAGTTTTGGAAGTCCTCAAGGTTGCACCATTGGTTGATTTTATATGTTTGGACATTGATCTTGAAGGATTCATTATACAGTTATTCATATTGAATGCAAATCTCTATTTGGTTATTTATTTATACTGATCTTCTTCTCTAACAAACTAATCTTGAATGAGTTCGTTACAATCGTTAAACATTGAATATAACAAAATATAAAAATCAAATAAACCAATAGTTTGGGGAAATTGTGAGCTTTTGAGTTTTATTTTTTAATACAACTTATTAAGTTAATTGTATTCAATAAGAATGAAAGTGAAATAATTCTTTATTACACTTCTCCATTTATTCATTTTATTTAAAAATAATTATTTGTTTTGGTTCAAAGTTTAAATAATCCGAAACCACAACATTAAGTTTGAGTCCCTTTATTTATACTAAGAGATATATTTTATAATTTTTATTTAGTTTTCTCTTATCCTTTGAATCTTAATTAATATTATATAATTTTTAAAATTTGTATTTTTCTCAACTGATTTAATTCCACAAGTAAATATTTTTTCACTACTAGAAATTATTAAATAAAAATCAATTTTAGTGATTAAAATAATTAGTTACTATTTAACAAAATTAGATATCATTTTATAAAGTAAAAAAATCATTGGTATTTAAATTTTTTATTATTAATAAAAATTTATAAAGTCATTTTTAAATATGTATCTAATCGTTAACTACTAAGATTTTAGTTACTAACTATTTAGATTCTAAATTAGTCTCTATTAGCTTTTTAGAGGCTAATTTAGAAACTAAAAATTAGTAGCTAAAGCTTTGGTAGTTAGTTTAGATACAACTTCAGGAATCATTTTATAAATTTTTATTAATAATAGAAATCACTTTAAATATCAATAATTTTTTAGTTACTAAACTAATATCTAATTTAGTTAATAGAATGAGTAATTATTTTTTGTCTCTAAATTTGGTTACTATTTAATTATTTTCTTGTAGTATTTGATTAAGATTCTAGACAATTTTATTGAATATATATGTTACTATAATTGATTTTAGATAAGTTACATTCTCTCTTAATATGAGATCAAACTAACTAATTGTACATTGCCCTGGCTTCAAGGAGAGTAGGTGAAGATGTTTGTTCAGCGAAAAACTTGAAAATAAATTACGATATAAGTTGTGCCTAATCTTCTACTATACTTTATTATACTTCTTGGACGGTTGGTACATGTACTTTTATTAATTTCTGGAATGATAAATAGTGTTATACTACTTCTTTAGCAAATATTACAAGGTTATCTGATGGTGCTAGCATTCCATATACAATATCTCAGTTTTGGATAGGTTGTTATTGAAATATTCCATTGTCTTTATAACAAGTGCCTCATTTTTTTAATCATATCATGGTTAGGGAGGAACAGGATATTCCTAATTAGATTCTAGATGAGTCTGGTTGTTTCACTCTTAAATCGGCTAGGACTTTTTTCTTGGAACCAGGAGTTGCATGTGGTTGGGGTAAATTCATTTGGTTTTCATCTATTCCGCCTTCCAAAACTCTAGTACTCTTGAAAGTCATGGACGACTTCCTACAGATCAACATACATATTCAAAATAAAGGTTTGCCTATATGTTCTATGTGTACGCTTTGTGAAAAACATGAGGAATCTATTAAGCATTTATTTTTTGAATGTTCTAATGCTTTGCATGTTTGGAGTTGGGTTCGGTAGATTTTTCTTACTTCTCATTTCTCTAATGAGGATGATCTTCTTTCTTTTATTAAGATTGATGGTAGTCCTTTGGTTAAATTGATTAAGCTTGCTGGGATAACTTTTTCTATTTGGATGATATGACCTATGAGAAATTATGCTATATTTTAGGATAAGATTGAGGTTTCTATAGCTATTTCGGTAATTAATGACTTAACTTGTCTAGTGAGAAATTCGTTTAAGGCTTCAATGAATAATGATATGTTGGATTTCAACGTGATTAAGTTTTTTGGTATTATTACTCGTAGTGGTAAAGTTCTTTGTCCTCTTCCTGTTAGATGAGAGTTTCCTTCACCAGGCTGAGTTAAAATTAATACTGATGGAGCTACTAGGGGGTATCCTAGTCTTGCTACTTGTGGAAGTATTTTCCGTGGGAGTATGGGGGAGTTTAATTGGTGCTTTCTCTGTGTTTCTTGAAGTTCAGAATGCTATAGTTGCTGAGTTTTATGGAATTATACATGTTATGGAGGAAACTCAAAAGATTACTAATGTCTGGTTTGAATGTAATTCTGCCTTGGTTTGTGCTGCGTTTACTGCTATGACTAATGTTCCGTGGATGCTTCGTAATCGATGGAATACCTGTCTTAATTACTGTGGGAAAATCAAGTTTAGGATTACTCATATTTTTCATAAAGAAAATGCATGCGCTGATAAGTTTGCTAATTTAGGATTTATTCAGAGAATTATTTCATTGGTATAATAGGCTTCCATTTAGTCTGTTCTTAGAATTCTTTATGAATAGATATAGTCTACCTTTGTATCATTTTTGTTGACATATGAGTTTTGGTCTAGTCCTCCCATATTTTTATATTTTCTTTCTTTCTTCTTTCTTTAATAATACTTTTTTCATGTGATGGTAGATGAGTGTTGTTGCTTGAGGTGTCAACCTCGTTGAGATGTCAAGTTGCATAGAGATGCCTAACATGAAAACTTTTATATAAAAAAAAAGTTGTGCCTAATTTGCTTAATCAATTTATGGTTGTGTCTGCTCTCAATATTTTATCAATTGTTCATATTCAAATTACTTTATAGACTAAGGGTTAAGAATTGCTTAAGTTAAGAAAATAAACTAATTTGTGTCACACGAGGTTAGACTTTAAGCAAATGTTGACAAAACTAGGATAGTATAAGGTCAATCTTTGTAGATATCACATGTTAGTTTTTGTAAACATTGTCTAATAAGTTCAATTTTTGTAAATACTATTTGATAAGGTTAGAGGTCAGTTTTTTAGACATTCTCAAGAGTGATGGTGATGAGAGATTGCTTGCTTTGTGAATTTGGAAGTATTTAACATCTTCCATAAAGGGAACCAAAAGAAATTCACTTTCATAAATATAACAACATCTTTGGGAAATTCAGGAGCAAATCCATTAGTGTTGGAAATGCTCTTTGGACATATTTCTCGAGGCCAAAACATGTACAGTAATGAAAAATAGGATGATCTTCGAGTTGATATCTTATCTCTTCTAGGATTGGATTTAGTCTATGCTTCTTAGCGTTGCTTTGTTTTTTTTTTTTTTCTTTTTTGAGTTCTATTCCTTTTATAAAAAAAATGAAATATTTTCGAAAACTTTTCTTCTCGAAGATTAAGAACAATATCAATAATTGTTGACTTGATGTATGGTAGGAAAATTATTTAAAAGCATCATAAATGTGCCTTTGACTTACAAATATTGAAATCAAGTATTTGCAACAATAGTTTACTACAAAATGACAGATTTTAAGAGTCGGGCATACATTGGCGAAACACATCCCTGCACCACTGTAATTATTTTTATGGGTTTGCAATGTGGTGAGTTCTGACTTCTGGTGGCATTTTTGTTTGTTATAGTTGTGCATCAATTTTCAAACCTATGTTTTTAACATAATGCATGTAAAGAAGATGGAAAATTTGGAACAAAACTAGAAAAAAAATGAATTTAGATTCAATAAAGAAATAGTTTTGCAGAGATTAATCAAAATATAAATAAAAAGACAAAGAAAAATATGAGAATGGGGATGTGTATCTATAGGAAATAGAAAATGAAGGGAGAAAAGGAAGTGGGGGCTTGGAATACTTATTTTAAGAAATGTTGTAACTGATAATTTTATAGGAATAAGTTATTAAAATGATAAGAGAAGTTATTAAATTTATAATGATGATTTTTTTAAGGATAAAATTAAGTTTTTTTTTTATTAAATTGATATATTAAACTAATTCTTATTTCTTCATGGATAAAATTGGAAAAAAAATTGTATACACTAAAAAACAATTATGAGAAAAATCTTGGTTATATATTGTTATAGATGATAAAATGATAAGAATTTATGTATAATAAAAAGAGGGAATCTTTTATTGATGTTATAGATTATAGAAGTAAAACTTATTTTTTTTTAAAATAAATTAATAAAATTTCCTTAAATATTATTTGAAAAATAACTTAGATTAAAAATCACAAGTTGACAACCTTTTTCTGGATTTTAGACCATCAATGTAGAGGATTTCATTTCACACCCCAATTTCTCTTATACATCTATAAATATTACAATTCCTACTTTGCCCTTATTATAAGAAAACGTTTTCTAATTGTACATTCAATAAGACTGTGTAACTTAAATAGGTTTCTAGATTTGGAAGTCACTTACTTTCAGATTACACCATCTGAAAGCTTCTCTTCCAAAAAAAACAATTTCAGATTTCACAGAGAGTGAAGAAAAGAAATTTAAATTGCTACATCATCTAACGGGTAATAATACATATATAATCCAAAATTTTTATACAACCATATTATAACTCCAAATATTATTATTTTAATATTTTTTCATATCATTAATTACAAATTTATCCTTAATTATATATATATATATTTATTTTTAAATCTATCATATCATAATTGTATACGACTCTTGGAGTTCTCAACCTATCATTTTTCATAAACTAATAAGAAATATGAAATAATATAGTAATTAATAAGATTAATCTAATTGATGAGGATCAGATTGGTATTCTACAAAGACCTAAGTTCTTGTTGTTGATATACATACATTGATGAAGAAGTTCCAACTATCTTTACTGTCTATTCATATAGAAATGTAAAATATACTAATAACATATAAAATATTTATTTTTAAATTTTATTATGATATCTAAAAATGTATTTCTTAATGTAAAGATATTATGGAATATAATATAAGCTTGTTATTCCTCATTTCAATAGAACTTGATGAAAAAATTATAAACTATATAAAGACATTGAAATAAATAATATTAGAAGTACAAGAAAAATGCATGAGATATGAACACGAGAAAGAAAATTTATCTACGCAATGTGAGTAATTTGCATAATGTGACGTTGCAAAGTATGTTTAGGCTACTTTTTTTTGTAACCTTGTTCCATACTTTAGGAAATTAAGGAATATTATTTTGTTCTAACAGGAAAATCTTATAAGAACTCATAATGTCAGAAAAATATATTACTTTTTTTAACTTATGATTAAATCCGGTGAAAGCATCTAAAATGTGATGATCAAATATAAGATATAAATTATTTTGTTAAATGTGCTAACCTAATATAAGATATTAATTTTTTAAAAATGCTTTTTTAAATGTAAGCATAATACTAATGTAAAGATGAAATTTAGTTATTTAAAGTCTTACTTACCAGTACCTTTAAAATATTAATTAAGGAATCAACCAATAAATAAAATTATTTTTCAAGTTGCATTAGAAATCATAGAAGAAAGGATATTACATTTTTAATTGTGATTCCTTAACCATGTGCGTTGAAACAATGATTAGCATTTTTATTTTATTTTAAATAGGGATATATGTGAAAAGAGGCTTCAAATATGTAAAAACTCAATGGTTTAAAAGAGAAGACTCTAATTTAATTGCGCATATATAATGTATGCATCACCAAAGCCCCTCTCTAACCAAGACATAGAGACAGTTTCCTTTAGGCTATGTTTGGATAAAAGTTGAAAATGTGATTCTGGAATTCTCAAATTCCAAAGCAAAATGAAGTTTTGAGCTTCCCCAAATGGAATCCAAACATCCACTTAATGCATCAACCAAATAGACATCACAGTAAAAACAATAAGTTTTTTTTACTTTAATAATGATTAAAACTAAACTTCTAATTAACTGGAATTATCTAGCACAAGCACCTTGGAGCTCAAGGAACAAAACGATCACAGAATACACAATGCTGTTTCAAATCAAAAACTAGAAGCGCAAGAATGACAATACAGTATGTAATAACATATGTAATAATAGAACAACTAAGCACACAATACAATTAACTGCCTCATAAAATGGCTTGAAACATTTAATTGAAGTTTTGGAAAATATTTGATTTGCTAAGTAATTAACATCCGACTTGAAGGAATGGTCTCTAACTTTCAAAACAAGTAATTAATTATAGCTATCACAAGCTACCTTCACCAAATTCAATGAGGCTTGCAAGTTTGAAAATGTTTAGCATCCTTCAGATTAGAACTAAAAGCTAAATATTTCACCATGACAGATATTTTACCTACTTATGACAGATAAACCTGGTAGCACAATTGCCACTAATGATAAAATTTATAAACCAGATTCAGTGCTCAGAAAGGCTTTGTTGATTGAATAGTTCCACCATCTTCAAGTCCAGTTCCTAAATTCCTTATCTCATCCAACTTGTTACCAGATTCTAGCTCTGCTGCTTTGGATGCCTGGTCCTCCGTATTGTCATGTTGCAAAACCTTGTTAAATTATAGTGCATTAATACATCTGTCACAATTTAGGTACATAACAACTAAAGGGTAATAAAGTGCCGGTTTCTTCCATCACCTCTAGTTCCCCACTTACAAGCCTAACAAATATAAAATAGGTTAAATCCTTTGTTTTACCTGAAAAAGCTCAGTCACTCTGCCAGTTTCGGTGTAGTCCGAAGGTTTGGGAGCAGATGTTGAGCTTTCCTGAGGACAAGACTGTACAGCTTGCAGTGGCTTAATCAAGATGGGTTGATCGATGTCATTAACTTTGTCTTCACAAGTATCGCTTGGATCCTTCTCTACCGTATTACCACCTGACTTGCAGTTGTCAGTCTCAGTATCCACGGCATCTGATGGATCTTGGATCCTCTTGACAACTTCAGTAACCAGATGCTCAAAAGGCATGCCAGGCATTCTCATAGATTTGGCTTCATCTTCATTCACCACATTAGATGAAGATTGATTAAGTGGTGGAGCACTTTCACTTTGCATGCCGGTTGACAACAAGTTCTGACTAGTTTGAGTGTGAGATACGAGTGAAGGGTTTCCATCTACAGGAATTTCTTTGGCAGAAATCACTCCACTCCCTAGAGAAACTTGGGTCTTGGCTTGTGATGGTTGATTAGAAACTGGCACCCCGTTTGCAAAATTATTAGGTTGGAGCAATACAGGCACCACATTACCTCTGGGTAGTTGATGAATGATCGGCCCAGGCACAGAAGGCACATTTTTTCCGGAAGAGGCTACCATGTTACTAGAACTAACAGCTCCTCTAGGTATCTGAGGGACAGATGGTGAGCCATTCATTGCGAGAGGTTCAACCCTATGAACATTCACTGACTGTTCATTCCTTTCCTTTGGGAGAGGAGTTTGAAACTGAGTAGCTCTTGAAGGGAAAGGAACCTCATTTCTTTGGATCATTGGAACACTAGGAGCAACATCATTTTCAGGTGAGATAGGAACGTATCGTCCAGGCTTGAAGACCAATCCCCTCAAAGTAGTATCAGAATCACCAACTCTAACACTAAGCAAATATCCAGCATCAAATACAGCCTCAATTACACCAGAAACTAGTTGGCCCACCATCGCATTATTTGAATGATTCTCTTGACCCCTTTGAAGCTGTTGACTTCCATTAACTGCTTCAAATCCAGGAGGCACAGGAGTTTGTTCAGCACGAACAGGATTCGGCCTTTTATTTTGACTAAGTAGGATATAGGAACTCTCCTCCGAATCTGGCTTTGGGTATTTCCGTGGACGACCACGCTTGCGCTTCAAAGGAACATCTCCTGAACCATCTGGAGTGTTATTTTGGTTTTGTTGGTCCATCTTTGGTAAGTTCCGTTACTCTGGTATCTACATAAAGATAAAAAAAAAATTTGTATAAGCTACCAAAACAAAAGCAGAAACAGTTTATAGCCCACTTGGAGCATATTCAATCTCAGGATGATAGGATTGTAATTTTCTCAATAACTAAAAAAATTTGATTTTGCTTCTTGATAGTGATTAACCTGCCTCCTCAAAACACTTGAATCATAAAACTATTATGACCTATGAAGCACGAACATAAACATAAATACCAGACACGACATCAAAATAGAGGTTTTCATTCAAATTGTTTTTAAATTTTTATTTATGGCCCACCCCAAGTCCATTTCTCTTTTATATTTTTTAATTTTCTCTCATTTCCTCCATGGGCAGACCATGACCACCACTAACTAGGTCACACGTAAGGTGGCCAACATTTGAAATCCACCACACCATCCTAATATCATGGTGGTAAATTAAATTTTTGTCATCTACCATGGCACTTCCATCTGATAACACTAGATATACCTTATAATTTTATTTGAAGACTTATGGTCAAGTTGTTTTATCTATTTCTAGTTTAAAATTATTACACTACACTATATATTTACGTTATTTTTTCCTTGTCTCTAAATCTTATGATTTAATAAACATTATGATTTACAATTCAATAATTAGCTTGGCGATTCATGATTTGAATCTCAATTTGATAACCTTGGTTGGTCCAAGTGCCTTAATCAATTTTCAATAATCTTTTCCTCTGCAGGTATCACACCAATATCTATTCATATATATAATTATTTATTTTCTTGTCCGGTGCTGTGGAACAACACATTCATCTTTGCATACTATTTCTTTTACTCGCACTCTTTTGCTGCTATTATCCTCTCAAACCCTAAATCACCAACGATGATTGCAACATTAAATTCATTTTGAACTTTTGTTACATGGAATTAACATTTTATTCGCATTTATTTAAGTGAAGAGATCATATTCCTAGTCCATAATATACGATGATGATGATACGCAACCTAATCACCTGACATTAGCAGCAAGCTATACCTAAATTTCAGAAAATTCACTCCTCGTATAAAGTTTTAAAAAAAAATCCATGATGTACAAAAGAAAATGACCCTTGAATAAGAAATATAAGATAGTGCATCAAAATATTTCATTTCTTCAATCCCAAATTAACAAATACTCGTTACTCTCAATTACCTCACCCACCCAAATAGGACACAGAAGTATGCCCACAGTTTCTAAAGAGTGATAGTGGAAATTATTCTATAATGCATAAAACTCAAAAACCTTAAAATATAGTAGGTTATGCAGTTACTTTGTAAATAAAACATTGAATTAGGAAAAAACTCTTGACTTTTTTCATAATAGCATAGTATTGATTAAGATACATGAAAGTGGCAGTTGTTTATGCATACAAAGAGATCACAGAAATATGAAAATAAATCAAACTATTTTCAAAGCAGGAATAGGGGAGAATTAAAAATAATCTATACACCAATATAGAAGTATAATAGGTAAAAAAATCTGTTTTATATCCATTTAGATGGTTAAAAATAATAGAAAAATCCCCGATGAAATTTTACTTATTTGGAATGAAATTTGAAAATAAACATCATAGCTAAAAGAAGTTCGTCGTCACATGTAAAGAGAATTTTTTTTTCAGCTATTTATTATCTCATTATCTGTCTCATGAGATGTCAATGACAGCAAAACTTAAAGGAAACTTAGCAGGAACTTAATGATTAAAACTGATTTTTAAATCATAATACTGTAGCTGAAATTTCTAATACATAAAATGGTTGAGCCACAGAAAAGGATGGTAATATTCTTGATCCTTTTTACCAGTAAACCCAATGAGACAGAATGTGCAAAACATATTCTGGCTACAAATTTTAGATATCCATACAGATCCAGTGAAAATTTTGAACTCACGGTGTTTAGGTGAAATAATCTAAAATTGTCAAACTGATGTTTTATTTTTATTTACTTTTCACTCTAACCAAATAATGAAAAAAAAATCATTTCCTCTCATTCCTTCCTAATTCCATCAATCTAATCAACTCTAAAATTCCACTTTAATTCATCTCAATTTCTATCCTCCTTATTTCATTCCATTCTATTTTTTTCTTCCCCATTTAAATGAGCACCCAAACAAAGTGAAAAGAAGCTTCATAGACGTACATGATAATATAGTTAATCAAAGGCAGATAGAATCCATATTTCAACTGTGAGTATGTTTCTGAACAAGGTCTCAGCACAGACAGTTAAAATATGACAAAAAGGGTAGGGTTGTTAATTTTTTTTAGAATGGATAATACTGTTAAAGTTCTAAATTCAATTGTCACTCAACTAGAAGAAGAGCTCCTCTCCAAGTCCCCCAAAACATAACAAAAAGACAAGGTTCAAGCAATAGAACAGTAAACATTAAACAGGCAATTTTTACAAGAGCAAGCCAGACAATAAAAAGTGATTGGGGATACAACATAGCCCAAATAAAAATCAACTCAATATGATAGCATGAAACACTAAAAGAGAAAATTTAAGGTATTAAATTATAACACCAAAGCACACAAATGGTCAATCATTAGAAAAATAAATCAAATTGCAAGGGAACAAAGTTTTTGGCATCAAACCTCTTTCACTAACCTTGGCAGCAAAAACGAACACCTGCAGAAAAAAAAAACCCTTATATCCATGAAGCACAAGCCAATTAACTCTAAAACATGCTGATGAAAAAATAAAACATATAAAAACAATGCAACAACACCGAAGAATTAGATATTCAAAATATAACAAGTTTTTCCTTTTCCATTTCATCTTTTCCTTCCGGAAACCAATCAAAACTTCAGCTCAGGAAAAACAAAAAACAAAAACATGAATTTGATCGAAAACGAAAAAAAAAATCCCATTACCCTTAGACGGTTACTCCACAATCCAAGGGTTTAACCTCTCCCAGAGGAAACAAAATCAATTTTTTCCATCCCCATTTCATATTTTTCTTCAATTTCCAAAACCAAAAGTAAAAAACACACCCCAGAAAAACCCCTCGCATGGGTTCGACCCAAAACACACACACAAAAAGTGAAAAACCAACATGCAAAAGCTAAATTGATGAAATTTTGAGACAGAAAGGGAATGAGAGAGAGATTACCGTGTTGGGAACAACAAGATGCCGTTGAGATTCAGATTGGAGACTTGAGATTCAATTGTGCAGAAGGCGCACAAAGAAGAAGAAGGAGAAAGTGGAAGCTATTTAGACGGAGAGAGCGAGGTGGTGCAGTGTAAGAGAAGTGCACAGTCACACACGAACGCACGCACACGGGGTGCTACCGTACCAGGCTGTTATAGAATGTCTCATCACGGTACATTAATAATCTGACACGTGTAATAGATGGCGCAATGCGGTGCTGACTTTCCTCTTCTGGTGGTGATGAGTTTGATTCTATAATAAAAAATTAAAAACATAGGCAATAAACAAAAAAGACAAATGTATATGCGTTAATATTTTCTTTTTTCTATTATTAAACAAAATTTGTTTCAATTTTTATTAAATAATAAATGAGATTCTTTGAATAATAAGTAAATATATCAGTTAATAAAATTCTACCAAATAAAAATTAAGTCATTAATGATTTTTTAAAATTATCAATTCAAGAAGGAATAAAAAAAAATATTTCCTTTTTCTAAATTCAAAATAAAAATATGCAGTAACATTATATTAATTCGAGTTGAGGAGGCATCTAAGGAAGAATAAAATATTGAAAATTTGTAAGAAAAGTATATATAAAGACTTATTCAAATTTATGGATTTATTCACATTCAATTTAGGTCCAATTTCAGATTATTCATTTAATTAGTTGTGATAAAAAAAATTAAACTACTTAATGAAAAAATATTTTTTGAGTCATTCAAAAGTTTAAATTTAATTGAAAAACTTTTTTATGTAACAATATTAATATTTTAAGATGACATGCTTGTTAATATATTTAAAAATTTATATCAAAAATATAATTTTTTTTATTTGTTTACATTAGAAATAAAAAAAAAATAGAGAAAGAAAAAAAAACATAAATTGAAGAAAAATATATTATTTGAACAGATAAAAAAAATGAATAATTTTTTTTATTGAGTTGAATGAAAAAGTAGGTTATAAAAACTAAATGCTTAATATTCCTTCTAATTAAAAAAAATGTAACTGAAAAACTTAATTTTTATTATATTAAATTTGTAACATAAATTTCTCTGTTAAAAAACTAAACTCGGATTCTTGCCTTTTATGAATAGAGAACAAGTTATTTGAAACTTGAAAGAATAATTTTGGAAAAAGTGAAATTAAAAATAAAATGATTTATTCCACCGTTTACCTGTAAATTATTGATGTAAGCTCGAATCAAAAACAAGTTATGGTTATGTGAAATTATATTTTGTTTTATAAGTGGATGGGCGAGCTTTATTACTAACTTGTCTCAATTGGTGTATTTTGAGATGTTGTTTTACTGGGATAAAAGGAGTTCTACATGTCATACTTTGACGATCACGAAAACATACAAAATAAGTAATCAATTTTAATCTCAAGTATTCAGAAACAACGTACCTTTTTTAGGGGTTCTCAAGTCCCTTTTAGTTATCCCTTTAACAACTTTCATTCACGAGAGTATAATCTCAATTGAAAGCATATATAACAGAAAGATCTTATGTCGGTCTACGAGCACCTTTACTCACGGTGCTAACAATAGAAGAGAATCTCGTGCACCTTTATTCATAGGTGTTTTCTACTTAATTAACAACTTTATTAACATATATATTCAATTAACAACTTGTATATTCATTAATATATAACTAACGTATGCATTATAATAACATATGATCAAACTTAATATTTTCTGTTCTTTAATTATTCTTTATCGAGCTTACCATTAAAACTGGGTCGAGCCCATGACCCGCCTTTTAGGTCCAAAGCCGAGTTGACCATAACCAAACACTTGGATTGAGGTCCCGAGCATTCCTGTCCAGTACACAAGCCCCCTAGGCTCGAGTCGAGCTTGGCTAGGCAAAGAGACTTTCTAGCATTTTGGTGGCTGACGAGACGTTTTCCCCAGCGGGTATGTGAGGTGCAGTGAATGAAGTGTTTATGAGGAGATGTCTCACCACACTTAATCGAGAGCGTACACGTGGCGGAGCATCGGCGGTGGAGAAAACCTTACCGTTTCAAATTCCACCTTTCGCATATACCCTACTAAAGTTTCACTTAGCGCCACACGGTTTCATTTCTCCTTGCTTTAGAAGCTTCTCCTCGACGCTGCCTTCTCACTCTCGTGCCTCCACCATCATCGTTGCGCCAAGCTCATTGGCGTTATCAGGTATCCAACTTAACTTCATTAGCACAAACCATCCTTTTCTTATTTATGTTACGAAACTCACTTTAACTTTCTTATGCAGCTTTCGCATTCTTGCTTTCTTTAGTGTTCTTGCTCGTTGAAGTTTTTTCGCGTTTTCTCCTTCACCGTCATACACTTCCACTCGTGTCAACCAAGTAATTCCTGTCTTATTGATTATTAACTGGTTGATGATGTTGCATGGAATGTATTTTTATTTTACCATTGATTTATTCAATCTTCCTGGCCTGAACCGTATCTATCCTTTGTTTGCGTTCGTTTGTTCTAGCTATTTTCGACAATGGATTACAGTGTCTTGTACCCTTGAGCCAAAAAAGATCTTTTGAAAGAAACCTCTTACTATACCACCCACCTGTGTCTTAGAGAGCTAAGGGAGAACGATTGTACTATGAGTAAGCGGTACGAGGGTTATGCAAAAATTGTAGAATGTAGGGAGAACGAGCCCATTTGTTGCAATGAGTCTTCAAACCCCGAGGGTCCGTTCTGTTTCTTTTATGCAACCTTTTTCATAAAAGTTCTTCTACGTCTCCTCCTAACCATCTTCGAAAAAGAGCTTTTGACCAAGCTTAACGTCGCCATTGCCCAGCTACATCCTAATAGCTGGGCATTTATCCAGGCTTTTGTTATCTTGTGTGCTCAGTTCGACATCTCGTCGTTCGTTGAGGTTTTTCCTCTACTTCTTCGAAGCCAAACACACAAGTAGCAAACTGTGGGTGTTCCAGAATGGTGCCCCTGGAAGAGTCATACTTACCCTCGTCCAGTCTTCATACAAAAACTTCAAAGGTAAGTTCGTTAAAGTCCGAGCCTCCACAGGAGATCCAACCCTTCTGGATGGATTTCCCTTGTATTGGACCCCCAAGCCCAAATTTCAGAGTGCTCGCGCCTGGAAGAGCTATCATCCAAAGACCAAGGCATTTGCCAATTATTGATAGGCTTGAAGGTTGTCTTTTACACCTCTTACCTACTGACTAAAGAGTACATTCTCGGTGCTTTGAAGGCTTACACTGGTACTCCTCATTTCTTACCCTTAGTGAAAATAACTTTGCTATCGTTATTGACCATTTACTTGTTTTCTTTGCAAAGAAGATGTTGCCCAATGTTAGTAAGAAAGAGCTAGGCAAGATGGACAAAAGGATGAGGGTAGCTGCCAACATGCCCAAGGATTCCTTAGCAGAAAAACAAAAGGCTCCAGCCACTACAACTCATGCCCCAATTGACGAGGATACCACCTTGGGGCTTGTTTTCAAAAGAAAGACGAAGGTAATTGTTGCCCCCACCGAGCACTCTCACTCGGATGGACGAGCTCCTCCTCAAAATGTTGTTCCTTCAGAAGGCCAGACTCTGCCCCGAGATGTGATTGTTATCCAAGAGGACGAAGCGGAGAGCTATAAGGGGAAGAGTTTGTGAGACCCGAACTTCGACATCCTGCCTAGCGATGACAAGGACAAGCTCATGGCCCACGATGAAGACCAACTGTATCGTGACGCCAAGAAGCAAATCGGGCAAGCTTTTCCCATGGGATGCTTGGCCATTTCAAAGACAAGAGCTCGGAAGGCAGTAGAAGATAAAAAAGTCCAAGAGAATTTGGAGCTCCGCAAAAAAGATAGAACACATTCCATCTGAGCTTCAACATTCAAAGAGCCTACTTCAAGAAGTCGAACGACTTCAAGCTGAGAAGTCTAAGGAGTCAGCGGACCGAGCTCAGGGGGCAGCAGATCGAGCCAACTAGCCTAGCTTAAGAAAGAAACACATTGTTGGCCAAAGTTGACAAGTTAAAAAGGGAGTTGACCCTCAAAGACGAAACTTTTGCCATAGCCACAAATTCCTTTAAACAAGATGATGCCCAATCCTACCTTGTAGGATTCGAGGCAGTTGTTGAACAGGCAACGACACTTCATCCCTCTTTGGACTTCACCAAACTTCATCCCTTTTTGAACTTTACATATTCAAAACTAGGAAAAACAAACAAAATCTTTAAATATATATATATATATATATATATATATATATATATATATATATATAAAAAAAAAAAAAAAAAAAAAT
>Ga0123342_1004154_pt1 | contig 22446 bp, 13 predicted proteins | sample Turbeawhitnodule_FD_89960 | JGI IMG/M metagenome (GOLD analysis project Ga0123342, IMG submission 89960) | Root nodule microbial communities of legume samples collected from Mexico - Turtle bean Mexico white nodule | ecosystem: Host-associated > Plants > Roots > Nodule | place: Mexico: Nepantla... | reverse complement strand
AGAACACTTGAATAACACATGTAAAATTGAAAAGATTAAGTATGAAAACTTCATTGTCACTTGTTCGTCCAACACATGATCTTCGTCTACTACGTTCATTCGATCATCGTCTGGTATGTGTAATAGTCATACTTTCTTGCATGCAGCATAGCACATTTTAACAACACCGTCTTATGTATTTTCCTTTTGAGTACTTTGTGTTTAGACTTCATCTAACATGTGATTTATATATCATGTTGCGTCTAAGATATTCTTAAGGTTTTATTAGGTTTTGGTTATCATCAAAACATATATGAAAGTTTTTCCGGAAGGATTCGTCTTAGACTGAATCATCTCAATACACAAACTGTGTTCTTACAAAGATTTAAGGCACACAGAAATTTCAGCAATGGTAGTGTCATCTTCGAAGCATGCCTTTTATATAGGCTTATAACAAGTAGTTGTTGCATTCCCTTATCTAGTCGTTGAGTAGCTTTGAACTCTCTTGATTTTCTTCTTCTACTACTACCATCTGATGAGCTTTTATAAATGCCATGACATGCAACATTAGTTTTTATTCTCTTCTTCACACAATCTTTCTAATAGTTGGCAAAACTTATCTTTCTCATTAACAAAACCTTTAACTCTAAACAATATTAAAAGTGCATATTATTCAAAAAAAAAAATAATTGACCCAAATTAAAAAATTGAAAAGTGCTTGCAAACCAATTTAAGTAAAAAATGCTTTCATTGAGAGTTGAAATCAAGACCTCCCGCTTACTAAACGGGTGCTCTAACCAACTGAGCTATGAAAGCTTTTATATTCAATATTTTAGTAAATTTACTGAACATGCATTTAAAGTAACTCTGAGAAAATACGGAATAAATAAAAAATATATAAAAGTAAAAGAAACAATGTAATCACATTTTTTTATTTGATCACAAATACCAATTTTCTAAAATCACAGAAGAAATAAATAAGATAACCAAAATCATGAAGAAGAAATTAAAGGAGAAACAAAATTTCAATTTAGCTAAATATGTATAAATAAAAGTCAATGCAGCCAGAACCAACCATAAAATAAGATACAGGAAATTTAATCTGTAAAATAAAATGAAGAGATATTTTTAATTAGCGATCCAAATCAATTAAAAGTTGATAATTAATAAGGTTTAATCTATAAATTTCTTTTACCAATTTCAAATTGAGAGTGACAAGATACCCACAAAATAGTCCATTTTGAAAAAAAAAATTGTAAACCTTTCTTAATATATTTTATTTATATTGAAAAAATTGCATAAATGTTTCAATTTCAATTTAAACAGGGGTTGGATGCATACTCCATAATAAACCCTAAAAAAAATAAAAATAAATTGAGAATGTAAAAATATTACAAATATTTGTTCGCATGGACGTCGGCCGACATGCCGGGGTGAGCCCGGATGTCATCACCCATCGATTGTCAATATTCAAGGAAGTCCGCCCGATCTCTCAAAAGAAGAGGGACTTGAGCGACGAAAAACGACTCGTGGCGAAGGAGGAGGCCGACAAGCTCCTGTCGACCGGGTTCATAAGGGAGGCCCGATACACGACATGGCTGGCCAACGTCGTCATGGTCACCAAACCAAACGGTAATTGGAGGATGTGCGTCGACTACAGAAACATCAACAGCGCATGTCCGAAGGACACCTACCCCCTCCCGAACATTGACCGACTGGTGGATGGGGCGGCCGACCACAAAATTATGAGCATCCTGGACGCTTACTCTGGTTATAACCAGATAAGCATGCACCCGAGGGACAAGGAGAAAACGACCTTCATGACGGCCGACGCCAACTACTATTACGAGGTCATGTCGTTCAGCCTCAAGAACGTAGGGGTGACCTACCAGCGCCTCATGGACAAAATCTTCAAAGGCCTAATCGTCGGGCGGTAGAAGTGTACGTGGACGACATAGTCGTGAAGTCCGACTCATTCGATCAACATCTGAAGGACTTGGACGAGGTCTTCAAGGCCTTAAGGGGAGTCAACATGAAGCTCAACCCCGAAAAATGTACCTTCGGGGTTGAAGGAGGAAAGTTCCTAGGCTTCATGCTCACCCACCGGGGGATAGAGGCCAACCCCGACAAGTGTCAGGTCATACTCAACATGAGAAGTCCGAACAGTGTGAAGGAGGTGCAACAGCTCCTAGGGCGGCTGACCGCCCTCTCTCGGTTCGTCCCCCGCCTGGCCGAGAGGATGAGGTCGATGGTCCAGCTGCTCCGAAAAGGCAAAAAATTCGCTTGGGATGACCAATGCGAGGAAATCTTCAAACAATTCAACGAGTTCCTCACATCCTTGACCGTCATCTAGAAGCCGAGACCCGACCACCCGATCCTTGTATATCTGGCAGTCTCGGAGGAAGCAGTCAGCGCTACCCTAGTACAAGAGACCGAGGGCGAAGAGCGACTGGTGTACTTCGCCAGTCGAACCCTCCACTCGGCCGAGACCAGGTACTAGATGATAGAGAAGGTGGCCCTCGCTCTAGTCCTCATTGCAAGACGGATGCGCCCCTACTTCCAAAATCACTCCATAATTGTAAGAACCGACTACCCTATTTTTAAAATTTTGTCTAAGCCGGACCTTGCAGGGAGGATGATAGGATAGTCAGTCGAACTCTTTGAGTTCGACATACGCTACGAATCGAGGGGCGCCATCAAGTCTCAATGTCTGGCCGACTTCTCGGCGGCCGAACTGACACCACTACCCACCCGATGTGGACGGCTTCTCAAATAAAACAGTTTGTGGAACGGGAGTCGTCCTGGAGGGGCCAGGCGACCTCTTCCTGGAACAAGCCCTCCAATTCGGATTGGACGACCAACAACCAGGCCGAGTACGAGGCCTTGCTCGCTGGGCTAAACCTAACCTACAACATGGGAGCACGCGAAGTCACATGCAAAAGCGACTCCCAAGTGATGGTCGGCCAAGTCAATGGAGAGTTCGAAGTTAAAGAGCCTATGCTGCAGCGATACTACCACGCAACCAAAAACAGCATCGCCCGTTTCAGCAAAGCACCCTTGGAACACATACCGAGGGAGGACAACAAAAGGGCCGACATCATGTCCAAGCTATTAGTCACCAAGAAGAAGAGCCACCAGAGGTCAGTCATACAAATATGGCTGAGACACCCAAGTGTGACTGAGGCCGAGGTCGAGTGTCTGGCTATAGAAGAGGCAGAGGCTGAGGCCGACAACTGGATGACACCCGTCATTCCGTACCTAACGGCCGGCACGTGCAAGGCCGACCAAGAAAAGGCAATGAAGCAACAATGCGCCCGGTACACCATGATCAACGAAGATTTGTATTAGAGAGGTTACTTGACCCCCCTGCTAAAATGCATCACCAACAAACGGGCTGAGTACATTATGGCCGAGATCCATGAGGGGATCTGCGGAAATCACGCCGGGGCGAGGACGATGGCCGCCAAGGTCTTAAGGGCTGGTTACTACTGGCCGACCATATAGGGCGACTGTGCCGAATACGTGAAGAAATGCGCCAAGTGCCAAGAGTTCGACCCCCTCCACCACACCAGGCTGGAAGAGCTGCACAACATCATCTCTCCATGGCCGTTCGCCATTTGGGGGATGGACATCATCGGCCCCTTCTTCCCAGGGAAAGGGCAGACCAAGTTCCTCCTGGTGGGAGTTGACTACTTCACCAAGTGGATCGAGGCCGAACCCCTTGTCTCCATCTCGGCAAAAAACATGCAAAACTTCGTATGGAAGAGCATTGTCTGTCGATTCGGCGTCCCGCACAGACAACGGCCGACAGTTCATTGACCGAGGCCTACAGTCCTTCTACGACAACCTGGGCATCAAGTCCATCACGACCTCGGTAGAACACCTTCAAACCAATGGACAGGCCGAGGCCGCCAACAAGGTCATACTTAACGAGCTGAAAAAGTGGTTGGGCAAGGCAAAAGGCCGATGGATCGAGGAACTGATCGAGGTACTCTGGGCGTACAGGTGTACCTCCTAGACTACCACACAGGAGACACCCTACAACCTGACATACGGGACCGAGACCATGATCCTGGGCGTACAGGCCGCCTGCAAAATCCGGGCGTCCAGACGGTACAACACAAGGGTCCGGTCGAGGAGTTTCCAGAAGGGCGACCTTGTCTGGAGAATGCGTAGCGATGCGAGAAAGAATGAATGGAAATTTTCGTCGAATTGGGAGGGGCCTTTCCGAGTCCGAGAAGTCGCACAAGGGGGAGCTTACCATTTAGAATGACTTTCAGGCAAAATTGTACCGAGGACGTGGAATGCCACGCACCTCAAGTTCTATTACAGCTAAAGTCAATAAAATTACGCACTTTTTCCTCACCCAACCAGGGAGGTTTTAACGAGGCGTTCTCACCAAAGTGTTGGCACTATTCTTCTGCAACTTCTCGGCTCGGCATACCCTGCCGAGACTGACCACCCACACTTGCTCGATTAACATCACAAGTACCGGCCGACCGCCACCCACAATTGTTCGATTACCATCGCAAGTAATGGCCGACCGCCATCCACACTTGCTCGAGTAACATCGCAAGTAATGGTCGGCCGCCACCCACACTTGCTCGATTAACATCGCAAGTACCAGCCGACCATCACCCACACTTGCTCGATTAACATCGCAAGTACCGGCCGACCGCCACCCACACTTGCTCGATTACCATCGCAAGTAATGGCCGACCACCAATCACACTTGCTCGATTACCATCGCAAGTAATAGCCGACCGCCAACCATTAATGGCCGACCGCCATCACACTTTCTCGATTACCATCGCAAGTATTGGCCGACCACACTTGCTCGATTAACATCGCAAGTATTGGCCGACCGCCAACCAAACTTGCTCGATTACCATCGCAAGTATTGGCCGACCGCCAATCACACTTGCTCGATTAACATCGCAAATAATGGTCGATCGCCAGTCTTATTCAACTAAGAATCACAATTAAATGGCTGACCGATCATTTCTTACTTGCTCGATTTAATAATCGCAATTCATGACCGAACGCCCAAATTATACTTGCTCGATTTAACAATCGCAATTCATGGCCGAACACCCAAATTATACTTGCTCGATTTAACAATCGCAATTTATGGCCGAACGCCTAAATTATACTTGCTCGATTTAACAATCGCAATTAAATGGTCGAACGCCCAGGTATACTCATTAACATCACAGTCAATGTGGCCGACCGCCTGATTCAACTAAGAATCACAATTAAATGGTCGACCGATCATTTCTTACTTGCTCGATTTACCAAGCGCAATTCATGGCCGAACGCCCAAATCATACTTGCTCGATTTACATTGCAATTAAATGGCCGAACGCCTAGGTATACTCATTAACATCACAGTCAATGTGGCCGACCGCCTGATTCAATTAAAGACCGACTCGTTAAACTTGTAAATTTTTATGCAAAACAAAGTCATTATGAAAAAAGGAGTAAGGCGATATATTAAAATGCGGAAAGGGGTGATACATCAAAAAGCAAAATAAGGAGACCACACCCCTGCCTCAGAGGAAATCAAAAGCAAGAAAGGGCCACAACCCGGCCAAGGGCGAACCTCTACGCACTCACCCTCCTCGGCCTCAGCCTCCCTACCCTGAGCCTCGGCCTCCCCCATCTCGGTCCCGGTCGGCTCAGTTTCTTGTGCAATCAAAGTAGCCACCTTAGAGCTCAGAATCAACCGACTCCGGTAAACCTCGTAGTCGAGGTTGAAATCACCGGTGGCCGGCGGCCCGCCATAAAGCACGTGGGCCTGACGCACGGCGCGATAGAAACATTTCTTCAACAGCTCCTCCGATTCCTCGAAGTTCTGATCAAGCTCTGCCTCAACCTCGTCCTTCGCAGCCTAAAGGGCGGCCAGCTCCTCGACCGAGGATGAAAGTTTCTTCTTTCCCTCCTCAACCAAGTTCTTAACCATGGCATTCTCGGTTGCCACCCTCAGCATCTTTGCCTTCTCCGTCGCCAAGAGCCACTTCACCTCAGCAGCCTCTCTCTGGGCGATCTCCCTCTCGACCCCCTCTCGAGCAATCTGGGCCGAGAGCTCGTTGTTGGCAGCCAATGACTGCTTCAGATTTGTGGAAGCCTCGGCCAGTTGATGCTCCAGCAAAGACACGTCATCGGCGCAACGGTCTTGGCCTTGGATGCCGTGCTCCACGAGGACGATTGAGCGACATACGAGCTCCAGGCCACTCCTCAGCAGGTCCATAGGGGAGACGCCTCGGATCGACTCCCGAATCTCCTCCGAGAGTGCCACGCGAACTCTTCCCATAAACTGCAGGCCACCCCCTAAGAGGTTGAGAGCCGACACCCGACCACCGGCCTCGGCAGGCCCAGACACGCTCTCCACATGCCGAGGAGAGGTCTCAGCCGCCACCACTTCTCGGCGAGGGGGGGGGGGGTCGGTAGAGATCCGAGGGAGTGGGTGGTGGCTGCAATATTCCCACCGTCCCTCAGACTCTTCTTGAACTTTTGAGATGGGTCGACCACGCTCTTCCTTTGAACCTCTTATAAGAGGCGGCAAAGGAGTCAAACAGCATGGTCCCTGTCCGACCGGCCAGCGAGTGCCAAGAAGCCTTTTTAGCAGGATGGGAGGTGTAATAATATAAAAAGGAGGAGTGGGTAGGATGAAGGCGCATTACGTCACACAACAGGCGAAAGGCCTGAAGGGACGCCCAGGTGTTCGGATGAACCTGGGTGGAAACCACGTTGAGCACCTGAAGGACGTCCATTGTAAACTCGTCGAAGGATAGAGATACGTGAAGATTCGAGAAAAAGCATATATACATATAAAAAAAGGGGGGACCGGCATCCGGTCGCCCCATACACACTCTCTCGGCCGACCCGCAGGGCACAACGCTGAAGTAATGAGAATGCCCGCCCGGCTTTAACACCGAATGCTTGAGCAAAAACTCGATCACAGCATCCTCGGTGTCATAGTTGGTCGACATCTCAACTACCCTAGAGTCTACCCAGCCAAGATCCTCAAGAGGGACGACCATCGGAGGATAACCCTACCGATCTGCAAGAGGGGCAACCAGTAGAGGGGAGTCTGACCGATCCACGACGATGGCCGGATCAACCCCCCTCACGACCTCTACCTGGGTGGAACCTCGGCCACCCCGACCGACAAAGAGTCGGCGGTAGAAGAAGAAGAAAGAGAAGAAGTGGACGAAGAAGAAGAAGAGGAAGACTGTCCGACGGGTGAAATGGGACGACCAGGAGGAGAAAGAGGGCGACCGGGAGGTGAAGAGGTACAACCGGACGAAGAAGATGTAAGCCGAGACCGGCTCGACATAACTAACCTTTTTGAGAATGGACGAGAGGCCACTCGGCTATCAGAGCAATGGGCGAAGGATCGCTCGGCTATCAGAACAAACTCACAAACACAAATGCAAGGTCTCGACACTGTAGTAGACCCCTATTTATAGGACCCATGGGCCTCGGAATTCAAAATGATGAACAAATCTCAACCATTAGATCTAACAGTCCACGAGCTTTCCCGCCCGAAAAAACCCCTCATCAATGCACATCACGTCACGCCGCCTGAGGTCATGTCACGCCACCTAGTCACGTCGAACCTCGAGAAACGAAACAGCCGCACGACCAAGGGAGACCGATCGACACCATCATTAAAAACTCATCGGGCACACCTAACCTATCTGCCCTCGAGCCTGGGGGGCAAGTGTATCGGTATGGGCGAGGCCGACCCCTGGTCTCCCTGCCCGAGACCCACCTGGCTGCCCGAGACCTGACCAAGACCAAAGGAAAACTGGCTGAGACTTGATAGACTTGGCCGAACGACGAGGCCGACGGTCTACATGGCCGGGACCCTAGAAGACCTGGGCGAAACGACCGAGACCATGGAGATCTGGCCGATGGCCGGCTCATACCAGGAAAACTTGGCCGAACGACCGACCCCTATTACCGTTAACACTCAAACCGAGATCAGTAAAGCTAATCCATCATTAAGAATTAGGTGATACAACCCTAAGCGGTATCCACCTCGATAAACGAGCCCAACAAGGTAGGTCCATTAGAATAATATCAATAGCATGCATCCCAAGGAGTAAGGTATGTCATTTATTACTGTTCACCTACCTGAGAGTTTACCACCCGCCTTACTGACTTGAGCATCGGAGTGCCTTCGCAGGTACCCCCACCATTCGGTGTCCACCGAGACCGAGTGCCGAAGAAGAAGCAGGAGGACGAGAAGAATCCCAGCTCATCACCTACCCACCTGCCCGACCGAAGGAAGAAGAAGAAGACTTCAATAGTTCTTTAGGTCCCATCTCCCTAGCAGGAACAGTTATCATCAAAACATATATGAAAGTTTTTCTGAAGGATTCGTCTTGGACTGAATCCTCTCAATACACAAACTGTGTTCTTATAAAACTTTAAAGGCACAAAGAAATTTCAGCAAAATTTTAGCATTCTCAAATTATGGTTCTTTTGTGTAGTGTTCATGCCTTTATATAGGCTTAAAACAAGTAGTCGTTGCATTCCCTTATCTATTCGTTGAGTAGTTTTGAACTCTCTTGATTTTCTTCTTCTTCTACTATCTTTTGATGAGCTTTTATGTTGAGAAGCTTTAAATTCCATGACATGCAACATTAGCTTTTATTCTCTTCTTCACACAATTTATCCAATAGTTGGCAAAACTTATCTTTCTCAATAACAAAACCTTTTACTCTAAACAATGATTAAAAGTGCATATTGTTCAAAACAAATAATTGACCCAAATTAAAAGAGTTCTTGCAAACAAATCTAAGTAAAAGAGTAATTATAATGAGCTTTCATTGAGAATTGAACTCAAGACCTCCCGCTTACTAAACGGGTGCTCTAACCAACTGAGCTATGAAAGCTTTTATCTTTCAATATTTTAGTAAATCTACTAAAACATTCATTTAAAGTAACACTGAGAAAATACTGAATAAATTAAAAATATATAAAACTAAAAAAAACAATGTAATCACATTTTATTATTTGATCACAAATACCAATTTTCTAAAATCATGGAAGAAAATAAGATAACCAAAATCATGAATAAGAAATTAAAGGAGAAACAAAATTTCAATTTAGTTAAACATGTATAAATAAAAGTCAATGCAGCCAGAACCAACCATAAAATAAGATAGAGGAAATTTAATCTGTAAAATAAAATGAAGAGATCTTTTAAATTAGCGATCCAAATCAATTAAAAATTGATAATTAATAAGGTTTAACCTATAAATTTCTTTTATCAATTTTGAATTGAGAGTGGTAAGAAACCCACAAAATAGTCCATTTTGAAAAAAAAATTAAACCTTTCTAAATATATTTTATTTACATTGAAAAAATTGCATAAATGTTTCAATTTTAATTTAAACATGGGTTGGATTCATACTCCATAATAAACCCTTGAAAACAATAAATAAATTGAGAACGTAAAAATATTATAAAGTAGACTTCAAGCCTAATTTAACCCCATAAAATCAATGAGGTTTGCACCTATTTATATACAATGAAATGCTCTAATATCTAGTCGATGTGAGATTTCCAACACACCCCTAACGCCGAGAGTAACAACTCGTGCATGAGATAACATATTATGGGTGATCTAATAACGGTCCGATAGCAGATGACCTGATAAGCCCAATAAATATTCGCTAGTATAGGTTCTAAATAACTCTGATATCATTTCACGAAGTAGACTTTAAACCTAATTCAATTACATAATAAAACTGAAAGAGGATTTCCACCTATTTTGTCTCACAAACTCTATTTACAGAACAATTTCTGACAGGGTGATGCTAATCGGTAATGAAAAATATTTTACCCACTATAGAAAAAAAGCCCATAAATACAATATTTTCCTTTTGTTGTGCACTGACGTGATAAATTAGCTTCTCTTAACGCACTTTTGCACTGATTACAGCTTCTATATTGAGCATTAAACCACCCACCCTTTCCTTAAGATACAAGCATGTCATGTTGTTCCTCAAACGCAGCAAAATCTCCTTCTTTTGACAAAGTTTCTTCCTTAAAATCATGTAACGTAAAATGGCACACCAACCATTTGGTTCCATGTTGTACCTTCATTTCACTAAAATTGATCCATGTGAAACTTCATCTGAAAAAAAGTGGTTCAAGTCGGTTTTGAAAAAGAAAAAGAAAAACTTCAAAGTCAATAAAATCATTTGGTTTGATCTAGTTTACTTTTGTCTAGGTTTTACCCAAACCAAGAACACATAATGAACAAATAGAACAAATTTGGTGGCAAAAAAAAAACATAATGCAACCTAATATTCAAGTTTGGCAACAAGTTGGAAAGAGTTTGTTTCTTGTTATGAAATTTTGATATTTTAAAACTTGATTTTATCACACTCCACCAAAAGCTCGAAACATAGATGCAAAAATCATGTCAATGTAATATTTTAAAATAATATACACTACAAGAAAATCATGAAATATAAACTAATTTTTGGAAAAAAAAAATAATTAGTTGTTATACGGACTAAATTAAAGATATTTTATAAACTAAAAAAAATGTTTCTAAATTAGTTTCTATTATTGTAAATAGTTTTTAAATTAGTATCTAATTAGCTATCAATGTTTTAACTACCAATTATTTAGATTTTAAATTCGGTAGCAAAAATCTTGGTTGCTAATTAGATACCAATTTAGAAATCATTTAACAATAATATAAACTAATTTAGAAACTAAATTTTTTGTTAATTTCTTAAATAGTCTCTAATTTAGTCATTGTAACAACTAATTATTTTTTGTCTCTAAAATTAGTTTATATTTTATGATTGTCTTGTAGTGATAGAATTGTTATTTTGAAAACAACTTAGATTTCACTATATACTTAATGAGCATTATTATCTATTAATTAACGATATAGTATATTCATATACTTGAGTTATAACAGTTTTATTAAAATTAGGCTACACAACCAATTTGCGTTAGCCAAAGTAAAATTAGATCTACACTATTTAAACTAGTTTAAATTTTATAAATGAAAAAATAATTCAAAATACCACACAATATCTAAAATATTTTTTATTATTAATAAAAATTTATAAAATAATTTTTAGATTGATATATAACCTTAATTATAAAAAATATTAGGCTTCATATTTTATAAAATAGTATCTATCTTATATTTTATAAAATAGTATATATCTTAGTCGATATAATAATTAATTATTTATTTTAAAATTGTTATTTTTTTAGTAAGTTCTTTAGTAAATTCTTTAATAAAAATTTAATAATATCATATATTTTCCTTCATAAAAAGTTTGGTATATGGGGTCCGTGTATTGTAGGGTGAAATGAACACAGATTGGAATGAATGTGGGGTTGGCAGCCCTATAAAGTATACATAAACATGCACAGTGGAAAAATAATAAGGTCAACGAGTTGGGTCTACATAAATTACTTTAAATACAAATCTGAATATTTAAAACAAATAAATATTGATTTTTCTACGAAGGAGATTTAACAACAATAAATCTAAGTCAAATTTATATATAAAAAATTAGCATAACTTTCACTAAAAATTTGAACACAATAAATTTATAGTTTTATTTTTTATTTATATAGCGTTGAACTTTCTCAACGTTAATGTTAATTAAAGTAAGACTTAACTCTTCTTAACTATTAATTGATTCAGTTAAAATTTTGAAAATAAAAATTTTCCTATAGGACACAAGGTGGTGACGTTGAGTAGAAAAAGCAAAATGGTTTGAAAAAAGGCAAAGATGAGCATTATTGGTTCCATGAAAAGAGGTATTTGTTTGCACTCGTCAAGTGATAAATCACCAACCTCACATGACTTGTTAGCATTACGTTAATCTAGCCAACACTTTCGGAAATGGAACCCTCAATTTTAATTTTTAAGAAATTTGTACCGGTCGATATCGAAAAAGTCAAGTCACTTAATTTTGTGATCCGGTCGCATTCATATATATTAAAGACGTTTAATAAATGATAGTAATAACAATTATGAAAACTTTCTACGAATCATGATCATGTCACATCGAATCTAGGTGACATCTCTGAAAAATCAGCTAACTCTGATGAAAATATTGATTTATTAAAGATATTATCTAAAGATACCTATATACCAATATACCTCCCCCTATAAATCAGGGATCATGCTAGAAACCGGTTAACAGTTATATTTAATAGATTCGGTCCATCACAACAAAGGTTTGTGACTAAACACTATAAACTCTTAACATAGAGTACATTCGATCATTGGACTACCTTTTTCAGGTCAATCCCGACCGAACATCAATAATTAAAAAAGAAGACTTGGAGTGAGAAACGAGAAGACAACCGACATATCAGTTCTAAATACCGGCTCCATTTTGTCCATACGAATATTTTTGTTTATTTTATCAACTGATTAATTTTTGTTCTTTCATTTACTATTATTTTGTTGGAACTTGACCCACCCATGCCAATCTTCACACATGTCTGTGCCTAATATAAACCAGCCATTAGGCAATTCTGCAATAAGCATTTAGCTGTTTTGACTATTCCAAAACCATGTTATTCTAATAGAATGCAAAGTTTGCGAAAAAAAATACAATAGAGAGAAAAAACTTGCTTGTGACAAGAGTTGCAAGAGTCTCACAAATTGCATTAAGCTTTCTTCTCGCTTGATGTGATCAATGGGGTCAAACTTCATCATTGTAATTGGGTCAATGAGACTCATACTTCCTAAATGAGATGGACATGGTCTACATTCAATATGGATAATTTTAAAAGAATGTTAAATTATTTATGACAGAATATATTATTTAAGAAATTTTAAAAAGTTAGAATTATAAAATTTTAAGAGAAAAATAGATTAAATTTATATTTCTTTTCATCATACTCTATTCCCCAATCCAATTTTGTCGATGATATCCTCAACTTGACTAAGACTGATACAAAGGTTAGTTTGACTGCAGTTTAAGTATCATAATCTTAACATTATTTTTGACAAATATCGATGAATGTTTCTTTACGAATAAAGTCTAATTGTGTGTTTTTTTTTATTGTATCATCAAATTTCTTTTATTTTTAATGTTAGGTTAGAATTATTTTTTATCCATAGAGATTTTGTTCTTCGATATTAATAGTATTGTTTGACTAATGACAAATACATTTATTTTCAATTTAAGTCAAATAGAATTATATTCAATCAATATCAATTAAAGTTATTTTTTGACAAGTCAAGGTTATTTATCCATTAATATTAGTTAAACAAATTTGGTCTACTTTTAGTTGAGGTCAACTAAGTTTTTTTTAATTGATATTAATAAGTGTTTTTTTATTTATAGTGTTATAATTATTCTGATTAGACCCTTGTTATTTCTCATTCAATATAAGGATAAATCTTTAGAAATTTTAATTTAAAAAAAAATATAGTTTTACTAACAAATCAACTGAAGCACACACAATAATTCCATAAGCCTTAGATCTCTTAAGATTCAAACAACTGTGATGTCATAATGGAATATTCTTATTTTTACTCATATTTGATAACATATTATACATGTAATATCTAATTAACATATAAACATATATTACTTTCTCATATTGTATCTCAAAATATATCCATTTTCTTAGGAATTTTAATATATACACAAAAGTTTAAAAAACAAAACATCAAAAATAAAATATTCATCATCTAGTTGTTCACTGATGAGCTCTATTACCTGCAACCTCATATGTCTTCGTGTAAATTAACACAATCATCACATATTAAAGAAAATAAACACAAAACAAAGCACATGGTAAGTTAGCTATTTTTAAAACTTCAAATATAAAACTTTAAATATCAACATAAACCATCAATATTCACATATTTTTACAATTTCATCAAGTGTCTATCACGTTCATCATCCACATTACTCCTATTAGATTTCTATTGATTCACATACTCAAACACTTGACTCTACTTCCTAAAGACTTGAATATTGAAATTAGCATCCAAGAGACCTGCAATGTCATACTACTCACTAAATCCACACAGTCATACGCATAATCTCCCACCAACTGAATAACTTCATCTATATGATTCCATTAGACCAATAGAGTCTGATTGTCTCATTCACAGGACACTCACAACTCAATACACCATAATAATAATTTCAACACAATATTTCCTTTCCTGAAAATACTATGTCTTTGATCATAAGTTCACCTCATTAGATACATCATTTAATATCAAACAACCAATTCTCATCAAACATCACATTTTAAGTAATTCAACAACTATTCAAATACAATTCAACTCATTTATATTCCCATTCAAACACTTTAAATTCTCAATCACAAACACTTTCAATAACTTATTCACCTTAACATCAATATATAATATTCAAAATCAACAATTTCAGTCAATATTTTACTTTACTCTTAAAAGAGACAATCCTGCAAGCAAAAGTTGGAGCTGGTCACCACGTCACCCCCACGTCCAAAAAAATCTAACTATATTACTAGGACCCTGAGGTAACAGAGATTAACCCTAAAGCTAAAAGAGTCATATGCAAAGCATAGACAGAGACAAACCAATCAAGTTCAAAATTTGATTCAAAGAAAAAAGCAAAAATGAACTTACTATATCAGAGATCTGATCGGACAGTTTTGTAGTCTTCGTCGTTGTGAGGAGTCTATTGGCGGACTTCAATCATCAAATTGATGAGCGGGGAGGTCAGAATCTTAGAGAGAAGGGAAAAGAAAGGAAAAAATGAAACTTCTAAAGAGATGATGGTTCTTTTAAATGAAACCTGAATAACTGAATTTTCTATTTATATGCTCTTTTCATTTAATATTCCGGTGTCATTTAAAATATACCACTTATACTCTAAAGGTTATTTTCTAGATCCTTAAATAGTTGATGTATTATTAGAGTTCTAGAGGTTCGGGGATATTTTTAGTTCTTCTTCCACTTAGAATTGTTATTGTTTAGGAAGTAAGTAACTATTGAATGAAAAGTGAACTTGTTTAGAAATTGCCTTCTAATTCTTCAAAGTCACTTAAAAAATAGAAATATTTTTATAATAGGTTCTCCGGTAAACCTTCCTTGAAAGTGGATACCTCTCAAGTTTATCTAAGTACCCTACACACATGCATTTGCTTATGTACCAAGGACAATCACAACAACAAATCTCTACATAGATAACAAATTAATCTAATTTATATAAATCAAATGTTGTAAAATAATTTTAATTAAATCAAGCAAACTTAGTTAATTATTTTAAGAGAAAAAATAATTAATTTATTATAATAAATGTATCAGAATTATTGTAATTAATTATATGTATTACCACTTATCATAACAAATTATAAGATATTAATCTTTTAATACGTTATTATAAATAATTAACTTTAAATTTAAATAAACCAAACAATCAATAAAATTAGCTAATTAATTTTCACAAATACGTTGAAATCGAAGTTACTAAATCATATGATTAATTTACATTACCTATTTAAATTTTGTATAAATCTAAAGACTTAAACTTAATTATCATATATATATATATATATATGTATGTATTATTATAGGATAAAGTTAATGTAAAGCTATAGGATGTCTCATACTTTTAGTATACGCTCCCATGAAGTTACCAAAAAAGTTATTCTAATAATAAATCGTTAATATATTATATTGTTTTTTTATTGATATAAAGTTTTTTTGTATAAATATAAAGTGCTTATTAAGGTCCTACCCAACAACTCATTGTATAAGAAATTTGATCCTTGAGTACACTTTTCTTAAGTATGAATCTTATTATCGAGTAACTATCATTTCTTAAACGAACAACTACCTACCTTATTATGTTTTTTTAAAAACACCTTATAGTTGGAACATGAGAGATCTTGCACGAACACAAAGTGTCTTCAATAGCAATCAAGGTGTGTGACTATAAGATGTATTATATATAATTAATATACTTTATGCTAAATTATTTTCTACGCTTTCTATAGAAAAATAATTACCTAATAAAGCCTTTATAATATGATTTAGTAAGAGTACAAAAGAAGAAAAGGCGATTCAATAAACTATTTCCATGAATAAGTTGTTGGAGACAATCTTACTTCAAAATAAAATATGCCTAAGTATTATTTTTCTTCTTCTTAATTTTTCAATTGATTCAATTTAAATATCATTAATAGTTTTCTTAAAACTATTATCTCATCTTTATTTTTATTGCTAATAGTGTATCAAATGAGAAGTTTTTTAAATATCCATCAACAAATATTTATAAAGAATAATTATATTATATAAATATCACATTATACATTATACATATGTCTCTATCTCAATGTCACCATTTGATCATATGGCACATGCATATCAACTCATCAATTTCATATAAATATTACCATATATTAATCATCAACACCATCTTATCATCAAGATCATCAAGTATGTATCATTTGACTAAGGTCATTTAAACTTTCATATCAATGTTTGAGTAATGCTACTTTATTATATAACCTAATAAGTTTAAGATCACTATTTTCGCCACTTCATCACACTTAAGTGACCACATTTTATTTGAGGAATAACACGTAACAACATGGTCTCATAACTTGCAAAATCTCATGCACCATTGCTACTTATCAATGCATGATTGACTTCTTCGTCATTTAAGTGTTATTTAAGTGTCACTTGAGTTTCTATGATAACACTTGTGTTACATTGAATGATGCATGCAATGATGATTTACAAATTAAACGTTGTTTGAGTCGTAGTTTAATGTTTGAACTATATAATCTCTAAAAACATATTTCACAATACATACATATAACATAAAATACCACTATTATAAAACACCCGATTCTTCTTACAATCATCTCCCTAATAACCCACAATTCTCACATTACTAAGACATCAACATCTCCACTTGTTCATATTACTAAGACATTCCTATTCTTCAGTCGATTCAAACATGTCGAATATAAACTTTCCTAAACTAAAAAAAAAAAAAAACCGTAACATGTTTTAACGAAAAATGTTGTTTTAATTGTTATTTTAATTTTGATAACGCTTAAAAGAACCGTAACATGCGCGATAAAATTTGTATTTTTCACTAGTTTTAATAACATAATTATGAAATTTATTTTTTATGATAAAAATATAACTATGAATTAATTAAAATGAAATAAAAATAAGATACGTAGTATAAAAATAAGCTATGTAGTATAAAAATAACTTACATCATTTTAAGCTTTGAAAACAATAAATAAACTGAAGTAAAAAATATTTCCAACATCTAACAGTTAAGAAAATCCTCATGTGTTTTTAGTTGATAAACTTCAGGCTCAAAATTTAACAGTTTAAAAAAAATTAAAAAATATTTCTCAACAAAAAAGCTAAAGCCTAAAAAATTGATTTTGTTTTTTACAATTTTAGTCTCTAATTTTTAATCATCCGTAATCATGTTTTTTAATGTGGATTTAAGCAATTTTGATTCTTAATTTTTAATCATTCATAATTTTATTCAATTTTTAGTTTAATTATATCTAACTTTTCATTATATTATACATTATAAAACTTTGAGATATTAGTGGAGTAGGAGTTGTATAAACTTGTTATAAATGTAACTTTATAACGATTTATATATTTTTTACAAACTGAAAATTAAACAAAGTTTTGGGTAATTAAAAACTGACAAATTAAAATTGCGTAGAAGATCATGAACGAAAAATTATAAGGAGAAAAATATTTTTTTTTGTAAATACAGACAATAAATTACAATTAAGTTAAAACTAAATTAAAACATGCAGTTGTTTTTAAACTTTAGAATAACACTTTTAGTTTTTGTAATATATGTTTAATTTTGTCTTCTCAATAATCTTCTTATTTAGATTAGTCTCTCAATTTTTATTTTTGCTTTTTAGGAATTTTTTTATTTTTGTTGCACACTACAGATTTTTTTCCTTCCTAAATAAAAAAATTTTGTATCTAGAAATATAAGCAAACCCCTTTTGAAGTATATTGACCCAATTTTCTCTTAGATTGACCTTAATTATCTACAACTACAATTACTAAAAAAAATTTATCTTACATAAAGAACATTTATATATAAGTTAAATAAATTATTTAACACTATTTTACTTAATATACTTATAAATAGAAGATCATAACTAAACAACATAGAATTTTTTTTTTCTTTTGACTCCTGATCTTCAATTTAATCTAAGAACGATTGCTTGTACATGATTTTGCATCTGCCATTTTTGTTGTGTTGAAATATCTTCCACGGTACTCAATTTCTCTGTCCATGTGACATACTACTTTTCTGAAATTCAAAGCTTCCTCAAAATTCGAGAAACGGAAACAAATAAAAAATTTAAACTGAAGCATTACGTTTTAAATAGTAGTTTTATATATTATTTTATTTTTCCTAAGAAATACATTTTAAACATAATTTTATATTATGAAATGTTTTTTTCTCAATGAGATAACACATCACACACAACCTTGTAACATATATATTAATACGGATATTGATACGATACAGACACGGAGATAGGAGATACGTATAATCTCTAAAATGTAAGATACGAGAGACAAATCTTTATATTATATAATTATGAATTATATAAATTGACAATAAAGATTTATGTGCACAAGTATGTTTTAGATTATTTTTTAGAATAAAAAAATGTTTTTCATGACTAGTTCAAAATGATTTGTTTCTTATTTTTATAATTATAATAAAAATTTATACAATAAATTTGAATTTTTAGAAAATTAATGTACTTTTCATTTTTAAAATTGTATTAAAACCGTACTAGAATTGTCAGAAATCCAACAAATACTTTTTGAATTTGACATTTCACAGATACGTATTCTATAAGTGTCATACGAGTGTCGGTGTCCGAGTATCTGACACCGACACGCCATTTAAAAGGAGTGTCGGAGCTTCATAGGTGATTTGATAATGAATCAGTCCAATAAAATATAATAAGTTATTAAAAATTATGATATGATCTTAAAAAAATGAATTTTAAGTTTAATTTAATTTTATAGTATCAACTTATAAGTTAAAATTTACATCCAACAATTATATATGAAATATTTTTATATCTAATTGTGAGATTTTTTAATATTTTTTCTTAAATTTAAGAATTAAGAAATTTTCGCTCCTTGTCAAGAAAAGGTTTAGAGATACATGTATAATATAAACCATGAAAATTGTCATTAAATATGTGATATGAAATTGCGAACGGTGGCAAATAAACATGAATAAATTGATTGCATTAATTTTATAGTAAATTAAATATTAATTTATAAATTATTTAAAATAATCTTTAATTTGATTATTATAACAATTAATTATTTTTTTTTCTATAAAATTAGTTTATAATTAATGATTTTGTAGCGTTAAGTTTTAAATTAAAACTTCACATTTACTTTTTTTCATCGTTTATTTAAAGATAACTTTATAGAAATATTACAGTTACTTATAAATGTTTTATATATAGAGAAAGACTATGTGGTAAAAGAAACTATATTAAGTGGGTCCATCTTTTTGTTTTTTCTTGAAAGTGTTTTATATTTGATAAAGAACACACACTCGTATATTTCTTTTCGAAAAAATTATCAAAAAAGTGTGTAAAGTGTATTGAAAATACTTTAAATTGGATATTTTCAAAACTATTATTATTTTTAAAGTAACATAGTTATTGTCTTAAGAAATTTTAAGATGATTTTCAATATAAAGGGTTTTTCCTAAAATAGAAGAGTCTGATAAAAGCTGTGCTATTGTTTTTGCTTAAAAATTAAAAAATATTAAATACTTCTATTACTTAGATAAGTGAAAATGTTTTGTTGTATTAAATTCAACTTCACTCTCCCAAAGAAAATAAAAAATAAAAATTCTACTTCAACGTCAATATAAGAATTTTTTATTTTTTTATTTATCCAATTAAAAAAAAAGACATTTGAATTAAAAGACAATTAAGAGATAGGATTATTACTTTTTAATAAGAAAAAAATAAGAAATAATGGAAGATGACTTCAATCTAACTCCATATAGTTATTATTCGTAAAATTTATGTAATTAGAACCCAAATTTTTTGTTCTTCATTTATTGCAAACTATAAGAGAATGTTTATTAAATACTATATATTCCACCACATGCAAATAATCAATTAATTAAATTTGTCAATAGTGTCAAAATCCAAGATCAATAACAGAGAATTGTTTGCATGATTGCACAAGTATTTTAAAATTTTAAAAAGTTACAAATAAAATAAATTATTAAAGAGATTAATAGATATTTCAATTATTAGTTATAAATAAATCCGTATTAAAGAGATAAATAGATTAACTTGAGAAAATTATGAAAATGTTTGTTTAAATTAAAACACATTATATCTATTGATATGCTATGTCAAAATTTAGATTAGTTAAACACTAAAAATCTTATAAAGTCAATCTAGTTAAGAAAGAAAAGCGAGTTTTACATTATATAAAACTTAGATTGAGTTAAGATAAAATTAATTTGATTTGAATAATAAAAACTTAAAAAAAAAAAAAAAAAACGCAAATTGTGTAGAAAGCAGTTTCAATTTTTTTCTTGTTCAAAAGTAAAATTTGTAACCGACTTGTATATATAATTCTTCACAGAAACTTATGCAATGAACTAAATTGTATTGTTTGGTTTTTTCTACTCTTCACAACTCCAATTAATGTTGCTATTTGTATGAAATTAAATAATTAAATGTCCTTTATACACATGAAAATTTAAATGCAATCAACTTTATTATATAGTAAATTTACAAATGTTGATTTATATTTATTAAGATATATTATAATAAATACTATAAATATTCTTATTTATAATTTTTTTCTATAATTCTTCTATTTATTTAAGAGAACGAGACACCAAAATCGGATTCAATTCCTCATATAACACTATTTACAATTTTATTTCCGCATCTAACACTTTTTTTTTTTTTCCTATTTAGCACCTTTTTGCTTTTATTTCCATATCTAACACCATTTCAAAAGTAAAATAATATAAAATTAATGTAAATGTATACTTAATGCTTAAAAATGAGTAGGCACTTTAATATTATCTGTGTGTTCACTACTAATACTAATTGACTTTGATTTTTTTATAATTATATCATATACTTTTTACTTAAAATTAACATGATTACATCATTAATAATAATAAAAATAAATATTAATTTATGTTTATAGATTCAACTTTTATGTTGTTGTGGGGTTTAATTTTTTATTTAAAAAAAAACTAAACATTTTTAATTTATTAATCTTTTATTTTTATTTTGTAAAAACTCATTTCTTTATTCATTAATAACTATTTTAAACATTAAAAATATTTATTTTTTTAATGCATTCAAAATTAATTTTTTTTTTTACTTTTGAAATGGTACAAGAGAAATAAAAATAGAAGGGTGCTAGATATAGATAGGAAAATAAAAACAAAAAAGTACTAGAAAAATAAAAGTGTAAATATTGCTATATTATGAATTGAGTCACAGAATCATTTAAAATTTAAAATTTGAAAATAAATCATCTCTTTCCATTCAAAATCGTCCCTTCAGATATACCAAATGTTTTAAAAATAAAATAAAATGACAACAAGCTCGTAATACCAAAATAAAATTAAATATTGATATAAGGATAAAATAGAAATAACAATAAAAAATTTCTTTTTATATAAAAATATATAATATAATGTTTATTAGTTTTATTTTTATTTTTACAAAGTTAAAAAAATTAGTTGGAGTTTGTTAGATAGGAACAGTAGAGAATATCCGATTAATTAATATGTAATGGATAAACAGTTAAAGAAGAATTTGCGGAATTAAATAAAAAATGAAATAATTAGCGGGTAAGAAGAGAAGACGCAGAAAAGGAGTGAAAAGCGAAAACGTGTGAGGCACATTGTAATGCATTTGTCACGGAAAAAACTATGGTCTACGGAACGGGACGGGTTAGATCTTGATCTTTCACTGCCACTGTCTCTCTCTCTCTCTCTTCGTTTCTCTGTATAAATTCTCACACCTCTTCATTCCTCTCATTCCCTCCCTCTCTCCCTCTTAATTCTTCTTACTCTCTCACTTCAGATCTCTCTTTCATTCATCATTCAAGGTAAATTCCACCCATCCAAGCAAATGCATCTCTTTTCGTCTTTCCTTTCTTCCATTATTTCCCTTTTGATCTCTTTCCTTTTCTTGGCTGCAAGTAACTTTTTTTTTCCTACCCATTTTCTGTTTCTTTGCTTTCTTTCGATTTCGACTTCTGGGTGTTATTGTTTCGGCCCCAATTGCCACCTTTTTTTTTTATGTGGGATTCTTTTTTTTTTTTTTTTTTTTTTTTTTGGGTTGTTTGGTTTTTAATTTTTTTTTTTTTTTTGTTTTTTTTTGTGTGATTAGTGTTGTTTGGTTTGGTGT
>Ga0123342_1004153_pt1 | contig 22447 bp, 7 predicted proteins | sample Turbeawhitnodule_FD_89960 | JGI IMG/M metagenome (GOLD analysis project Ga0123342, IMG submission 89960) | Root nodule microbial communities of legume samples collected from Mexico - Turtle bean Mexico white nodule | ecosystem: Host-associated > Plants > Roots > Nodule | place: Mexico: Nepantla... | reverse complement strand
TGGTGTTTTCCTCTCAATCTGGCACACTACAATTGAGCCTCTAGCCCTCTATTTATCCTAGTTTTCTAGGGTTAGGTTGCTTCCTATGTCGCGCTAATGGGCTAAATGATAAAACATAAAAAAAAAGCTCAATCTTTCTTTGCATCTTTTTCCATTCTATGACCTTCTATCTTTATCTTTTTAGCTCAAATCATTCATCTTAAATCCAAATCTCCAATCTTCCTTAGAATTATGCAATTAACACCAAATTTGGGAATAAAATATTCTTATTCAAATAAAAATCATAACAAATATAAAAAGGTATAAATTTATAAATTAGGGATTATTTTATATGTAAATTAGCAATAAATCCTCATAAGTGCCTATATTTTAATATGAAATATTACTGAAATTAGACACTTATCAGTGGGTGTGGAAAGAAATACGACAAAGTTTACAGTCAAATTTGTGTATAATATTCTAAAAGGTGTAGAACAGAGGGAAGGAGTCACTATGTATGAAGGGTTTTGGAGGATTAAGGCCCAACCATCAGCTCATTTGACAGCATGGCGGGTGTTGGAGGATAAAATAGTATCTAAAGTAAATCTGGTGAATGGGGGGATAACTTTGGAGAGTAGCATTTGTATATGTGTGGGGAGGGAGCGGAAACAACGTCACATCTTTTTTGTATCTGTAGGGTAGCTTGGTTGGTTTGGTCAAAATGCTATGAGTGGGTGAGTTTGGCATCGACGATTCATCATGAGCCAAAAATGCATTTCTCACAGTTTAGGATGATTGAGGAAAGTGAATTTGTCAATCAAATATGGTTATGTGTGTATAGCATAATAGGAGAACTATGGAAACAAAAGAATAAGAAGATGTTTAGAAATGAAAATGTAGACCATCTTGAAATCTTCACGATGGAACAACTGAATGTTTGGTCATCGGTAACTGTGAAGGTACGATTAACATGTTTTTCTTACTCCGATTGGTGTCTCTGATCAGTTGTCTATATGAGGTCTATCAAAATTAATAAAGATATGTGAGTGACAAAACAAAGGTAGGGTCGGAAGAGCACGATCTCTTTAGATTGAGGTGATGTAGTCCAGTCCCGAACCCGTCGAATGTCGGTGGACTGCTCGAGCTGCTCCCGTGACGAGAGCAGGTCGTTGCGTGCAGGTCAGGGGACGGATTGGGAACGGACCCTTCAAAGTGTTTTGTAACTAGGGTGCGAAGGTAGATGTAATTGTCTTGCAACTCTATGTTGGGTAGTTCGCAGTTCAAGCTTAGTTTTCAAAGGATGTTTTAGGTGTAGTGGTGTTTTTTGATTTCTTGTATAAGGATTGAGGTATCCCTAAAATACGTCTATTAATTATTTTTTTTTACTGATAAAAAAACTAATTACTGCATTGAAAGATGATTTTAAAATTCATTTGCAAATCAACATCAAAGATTCAATTCACTAACATGCATATAACGCAATTTCTCATAGTACCAAATTAAATCTCAAGGGTCTCGACTCATAGTTACAACTAAAAACCTATATCACAACCTAATGTTGATAGGTTCATAGTAATCTACCAAATTATAACTAGAAAAAAACAATTTTTTTTACTTAAATGATGTAATTTTAAAATTGTATTGACTAAATCAAGTTGTTTCCATTTCAACATTTTACTTTTAAAATTTGAATTCCGTTTGAAACATTCACTTCAGCCTAAAAAAATCAAACTCTTAGATTGTAGTAGTTGAACATATACATTATAAGAATAAGGGGACAACAAATTCTAGCTAGGCCCTCCCTCAAAGATAAGAGGATCCCTCAAATAATGGCAAATTACCAATAAATGCAATGCATGGAAACACGTCATCCACTGTATGTAACCTATAGAGTCAAGAAATTCCGCGTTTGCTCTTTAGCATAAATAGACAAACTCTGAATACAACACCAAGTTCTAAAACTTCTAACTCTTTAATTCACTATTTTTCATCAGAAGAAAACAAATCGAGATGCTTAGGTATTTTGTTGGGAGGATAGAAAAGGGTCTTTCACTGCTTGTAGCTAGAAGGCCTGCATTCAGCAACTTCAGTGAAGATGGTGCCCCAACTGAGGCACCATATGATGTTATGGAAGGTTATTTTGCTGTTCTTGCAATGAAGGGTAAGGAAACAAAAAGGTTTATTGTTGGGTTAGATTACTTGTCTGATCCTGCCTTCTTGGGATTGTTGGACCAAGCTCAAGAAGAGTATGGTTTCCGACACCAAGGAGCTCTTGCTCTCCCTTGTCGACCTCAGGAGTTACAGAAGATTCTAGAAGCCCCAAAAGCATAGCCAAAGATAGGAATGAATCGATTGTTATCTTCCATTGTAGAGAACAAGTGTTAGGAACAAAATCTAATTACGAGTTGCTTTCTGTATCTCCAAACATGATCGTGTTCTTTCAATGAAAAAATAACAGAAGAATATATTCAATTACAACTATTTTGGGTGGCTTTAAAACTTTTTATTTTGCCAAGTCAATTACTAAGTTGTGAACGAGAAATACCCAAACTCGTTCAAGAGGAAAAAGAAAGAACATATAAGGGAAACACAATTACCAAGATTGACGCATCAGTCCAAAACATTTGATTTTATCATCCAAGCTTTCACTTATAGATGGTTTAAATTAATTTTCCAAGTTAGTATATTACTTTAGGGTTAAAAGACAAAAAAATCCAACTGTACATTTTGTCGGAGAGATTATATCCTGTACAGTATTTGTAGAGTAACTGTGAAGAAAAAAAAATCTTATGAAAGTAACTTGAGAACACAGGCAGATTTTGATCTTTGAAGACATGAGTTCATACTTTCATACAAATTATTATTACTTGTGAACTTTGCAGTTGAGAAGAATCATATCCTATTTAAATATGTTAAGCTCAAAATCACAAAAAAAGAAGAACCTGGATTTCAGCTTCATAAGCCTAACATATACCAGCATTTCTGCTGACACACTTCCCCCAATCAGGTGAACCTCTAGCAGCATCAGCATAAAATTTCAACAAATCATGACCTAGTGGAGTAAAAATAACCTGATTCATCCGGGTTTTTTTTTATCATTTTGGGAAGTTGGTACTTTTTCCAATTGAGGAAAATTTAAACAAATGAATATAGAGGGCAATTCTGTACCCTTACAAAGCCAAACGCCAGACACTAGTACTGTACATAGTCCCCACCCTAAGATTCGTAGTCTTTCTTCTTTTATGATTTCTGATGCTGCTTCCTTCTCTAATATATCAGTAACAATTTAGCTCTTCCTCTAGAATTAGCGATTGATCACCATCACCCTACACACCTTCACTATATGCATACCATCTTCTACAAACATTTCATTTTCTTTGGAAACAGTGCTAAACTTTCCTAGCCTATAGTCATAGTAGAATTTCAAAAATTCTCAACCAAAAGATTAAATTTTTTCCCTTCTAATTAAAAATTATTTTAAAGGGTTTTAGATAAAAATTATCTATAAAAATGGGAGGAAGTTGATCACACAGTTCATTCTTTATTGTATTTATTTATATGTGGAAAATTCTCATTAGTTGAGATGGCCGAGTTGGTCTAAGGCGCCAGATTAAGGTTCTGGTCCGAAAGGGCGTGGGTTCAAATCCCACTCTCAACAGTCTTATTTTTTTTTAATCTTTACTAAATAAACTGATTCAATAAAACTAAAATATCTTTTCAAAATTACAAGTTACTGATTGTAATTGAGTTCATTCAAGGATCGGAAAGTTGGGAATATAATAATTGTGATAAAATGGTTACCATACAATGCTGATATTCTTAATAAAATTATTTTGACTGATAAAGATATTGAGAGAGATTTCTTTTATCAAAAAATAAAAAGTAATAATATATGGGAATATAATAAGTGTGCTAAAATGGTAACCATACAATGCTGATATTCGTAATAAAATTGTCTTGACTGATAAATAAAAAGATTTTTTTTTCAAAAAAAAATACATTGAATGTGAAGATATTAGAGGTGTTTAAAACCCATGTACAAAGCCAAATAAAAAAATAAAAACAAAAAGATGGCCACACCCAAATCCGTGGACACTACGCTTTGGGTTCTTCAAGATGGAATTTATGTGCTTAAGCAACAACTTATTTCTGTAATGATCTTTTCTCTCAATTTCTTTCATTTATCTGTCAGTCTTTTAAGAAACAGAAAACATGCATTATTTTGTATTCTATTGTACATAAAAGACTAGTTTTGAACAATTAGTTCCATCTAATAAGATTGAGGAAGTTCTTATGTTAAAACAGACAAATTTAATAGTTTTGAACAATTGTTTTTGGGTCAATGATTGAGTAAGTTTAAACACAAGGAAGAAAGTGAGAGGAGGAGAGAGAGAGATAGAGAAAGAGTTTCTAGATTCAAAATTAAACTCTAATTTTTGAAAAAGCCCTAGGATTTTCTAAGGGTGAGAGAGTTTATAAAGCACGCTATCAATAACACACCTAACTGCTACATACAAAATTTTGTCTGTTGCATTTATAATCTTGACCTTCTCAAAATCATTACATATATCATTGACTCGCCAACAGTAACCGTTAAAGATCCAACAAATGCAAGAACTGAATGAGCCAAAGGTTGCATTAAATGACATGTGGAATGCCTCCCAGTCCTACCTGGCTTAGACACCCAATCATGGAGATATATTGCGTGTTCTTGCCTCAAAATCCAATTCTACTTATTCCTGCAATAATCTGCAACCTCAATATAAATTGTGGTTGTAGTTTATTGTGAAAATTTGTGAGAAAATAGTTGTTGATGCAGCTGAAATTGCAGCAGCTGAAAAAGGATTGAAATGAGTAGTGATTCTTTACAGTGTGATTATAATTGTGATGCGTTTTAAAATCATGGTTTAGACTAAATCTAATGTTGAGATTTCATAAATCAAGTTTCCAGTTATGTTTTTTCTTTCATTGGCAAAGAAATATATGTTTTTTCTTTCATTGGCAAAGAAATATACCGAAATATAGTGATATTAGGATTTGGTCTGATCCTAAAACTTTCGTTGTAATTCATTGTATCATAGCGTTTTTGTTGTCCATGATGAAGAAATACATAATAATCGAGTGGAGACTCTAATAAAGATTCTCAAAATCCTTGATTGCGAAGGTATTATTCAAGGGTCATCCACATTCTGGACCAGGAAAATCGCTAAGAGATGTTGATGACGAAATGAAACACCAATAGTGGTGCCACTTGCCAGAAGGTGTTAAATTAGAGGTAAGTTTTTGGGGGTAATGGTAGCTATCATGAAAAGAGTCCCATTTATTTTCCTTCGATGATGTGCAAACATATCAATACATCTGAAAAGGATAGTTTCCAGTATCACCTAATCATGCAGAAAAATATAAAACAAAAGAAGGGCACAAATACAAGATGCCAAGGCTTATAAGAAAAGAAATCACAGTGCTACTCAATTTACACGAATATTGCACGGGTGATACTCACGGAGACACCGCGTAAGAAATACACGCCAAATGTCTATATGTGAGTCCAGAAGGTTGAAAAAGACCGTCAAAACGTTGCATTAAGTGTGCATGTTTTGCACCAATAAGCAAAAGGCTCCCACAGTAGTAACTCTCAAGAATTTTTACGTATTGCTTCTTCATCTCATCCTCCTTCTCATCTCATTATAAATATCCACACTCCATAATCATGAAACTGCAACCTCATCTATCAAAAGAACCTTTTCCAACCATTATCAAGATTTTAATTAATTAAGATATATACATTATATTACAAAGTTCACGATGCTTTTGTCTTTCTTTAGCAAGATTCACGATGGTCTCTCAGAAGTCTTAGCACCAATAAGGAGATCACTAACACAGATTATCAACGAAGATCCACTGCATGCATCAGCACAAGTTCCAGATGACGTTTCGGAAGGACACTTTGTGGTTGTTGCTAACAAGGGTGAAGAAACCAAACGGTTTGTTGTGGAGTTGCACTATTTGTCTAACCCTGCATTTTTGGAACTGCTGGAGCGTGCTAGAGAAGAGTATGGTTTCCAGCAAAAGGGGGTTTTGGAAATTCCCTGCCTCCCTCAAGAACTACAGAAGATTCTAGAAGAAAGAAGGGATGAAAGTGTGGGAGATGAAAGCAAATTACCAGATTCAATTCAAATGAGTGACTGTAGCACTATCTCCTGCAATTGACTCGTGAAGTTGAACAAATTTGTAGAATTTATTACTTTAATAATTCGATTCAAATCAGCCGTCTTGCTTGAGACTGCGGAGGTAGGCTACTAATAATTCAGTAGTGTCAAATTGCTAATGGCTCCATATAAGCATGACTTCACTGCACCAATCAGTTGAGGGTCAAACTTCTTTTTGATTTAGCTTGGTGCAACAACTACAACCCTTTTAATTTCTTCCTATTTGAATTGTAAGTTGCAGTAACATTATTCTTAAAAAAAATCATCACCAAAGTTTGATTAATAAATATAATTCATTGAAATAACTATTTAGGGTTTGTATATATAACTCCGGTCTTAACTTTGATTCATAACAAAATATAATTTATAAAAAGGAAAATAAAGCAAATCCAAGATCTATAAAAAGTCCCTGAATTTTGGCTTCAATAGATCACATGGACCACTACAGCAGCAACAGTGATGGCAGATGACATAAGGTAAGAAAAAAAGTTAATTCGCTGCTGCATTTTTTCTTGAGACTATTAGAGTAACCTACAGAAGAATCTGACTTTAGACAGAGGAAAAGCTCCTATCCTTCCTTACAAGCCCTGAAGGACAGAAGAAAGTAAGAGAGGAGAAAAATCTATAAATAACTCCGATTTAATGCAGTCGAGATTCGTAGTCAGTGCTATTTGGCTACCACCATATGTGTTGTTCAATCAAAATCTAACAATTGAGATTTTAATATCACCAAATCTGACCTCACTTGCAAGAATTCATATGGGGATCTGATATCTTTCTTTATCGGCAAGGACTGATGTCTTAATATTATATAGATATATATAAAAAATCGTATATCGTAATAAATATATAACCAATATTTTACAAACCAAACTTAAGAACATTTTTCTGTGATATCGTTCTCTTTTTTAAATTTTGATTTATAAAGATAGAATGCTTTTATGTTTCAATTTTATGCAATGTTTTTATGCCTCATATTTGGCTATACGATGTTGATATCTTTATTTAAGCATGGTATTATATGGGAAGTATATATCAGTATCCAATGTTAGACCTTATTCTATGCATTAATTCAAGTATTTTATGCAGCATTTTGTTCATCGCTGTAATACTATAAAATTATGCATAAATGAGCTCAAACCTTTGCTATTCAGATATCAGAGAACAAATTATGCAGAAGAGAAATCATTAGCAATATGCAGGTCTTCTCCCACCTTATCAACGCATTCTTTTCTACTGTTTATTTATTATTGATTTCTTAAAAATGCTCAAGGAAGGAGGACTTTTATGTTTGTACTCTTCCAAGGATCCGTGGAGTTTATGCATTATTGCACTCACTTGTCCCAGGCCCCTACGACCCTACTGCACATACGTACAATGAAAGGGTTTTTCTGCATTCACACTGCAATTCGCTGACATGATATAATTATTACTAAAAGATAATAGTAAAAACATGTATTCCAATGAATGAACAATATGATAATTACAAGTCAAGAAACACATCTCACAGCAACGCTTTCTCTCCCTTTTGGGATTTTAACTGTTATCAGCATATGCATGCTTTAAGATTTTAACTCATCAAATAATGAGAAGGATACAATGTCTGATAACACCCCACTAGCAAGTTGTTCACCATCTACACTCAGGAAATTATGAATGCGTGTCGTTCTCGCCATAAATAACCTTGCAGGTAGACTCCCCTAGCTTTTGAATTCAGAGGGTTGCAAGTTCAGTAGGTGACGATTCTATGAAGAAAAAAAAATGATCATGTCAGGGAAGGATATTTAGTTGTTGCAATCAACAGTTGAGAAACAAAAAATTGAATGAGCAAATTGGAGTCAAAATAGAAAATTTATGAATGGTAAAACTCTTTTTTATTCAAGTTTTTAATATAATTACGTATTTATAATTGTTTACCATGAGATTACCATTTGAGCTTGAGTGATTTTGTTGCACTCAGACAGTAACGAGGTCTTGCAGTCCCTTGTCGGCCTAAGAAATTGCAGAAGATGGTAGATTGTCGGAGAATGCACAGCACAGTGCCCCAAAGATGCCGTAAGGTACCTTGCCCTAATATTGTTAATTTGTTATTAATTTTCCCAAATTTCTATCATTGAAAATTGGATTGAAGTTTTAATTTCTAAGGTTACATATCTACTATTTTTCTTTTGCAAATAGTCCCTTGATTTAACATAAATTCCTAATTTGACTATAATCCTTACATATGCATTATTTATTTTATTTTGGTCCAATTGATTTTTTCAGATTTCTAAGGTTACATATTTTTTCAGATGATTTTTGTTACATATTTTTAAGGTTACATTTTTTTTTTTCAGATGATTTTTGTTACTATATTCCTAATTTCTAAGTTTACATATTTTTTTCAGATGATTTTTGTTATTAATAATTAATTAAAAATGTATTATTAAAAAATTGGTTTGACAATATCACTGATCTTACTAATATTCAAGTTATAATTATATTAATAATTTATTGAAGTGATAGTCTTTAGTTTGATAAGGTAAGGATATGTTTAAAATTGCTGCAGTTACTCGTTGTATTTAATCAGGGAAACACATGTTCATTCGTGAATTGCATATAAAAAGAATTGTACAAAGAAAAAAAATGTTTGGTTTTTTTTTATTGGAAAAAAAAATTAGTACTCGGCATTACTTTAATATCAAACTTGATACCATCTCCAAAAATTTAAGTAAATCAAAACGGGGATAAGGTAAGAATACCTTTCATTTTAATTACAATGTGTACATACAAAAATAACAATAATTATGTATAGTAACATTGCCATCACAAATTTAATGGAAAAATAAATACATTAACTCATTTAAAAGGAAAAATAATAAATTACAACGTAAATATTTTTTTTCAGCAATAAATAATAAATAAATATAGACCATTAAGAAGTGACTCAACCCTTATAAAAAATTAAGAAGAAAGATATTATAGGACATCAAACATCAATCCATTTCAAACTTCCAAAAAAAATTAGTTATTCCTTACCCCAAAACCAACAAAAGAAGTTCTCCCTCGACAACACTTAGAAAATAACAACACATCAAACACCGAAATACATAAACAAACCACCAAACACTAACCTCCAAAAATATTTTAAAACCCCTTTACAAAAAGTACACCACCCTTTAGAATACCATGAACACAACATAAAACCATACATAATCCTTTGCACATTAGTTTTGCTCCTCCATGAAGTCTCTTTCTTTTAATGTGAGACACAAATGCTCTTGCATAATATCCAAGCACCAATCAAGATGTAAACCTAGTGGTGGAATCATATGCACCTTTTTGAAAGTCACAATGAAGAAAAACATTTTTGAATCATAAATTAAATTTAAAATATAATCCTTAAGTCGTGTCAAATGAAGATGTCATCGTGTTGCTTGAAAATTGAGTTTGGACCCTTTCCACATGATTGAGATTAACACTACCTTTGTTTTGAAACCTCATGGAAGTTCATTTAATTTTCAAAATAAAGAATGGTGTCATAAATTTAGTGAATAAAGTTATAGTTGAACATACTATTTAAACTATTACATTGTTAAGCGAAAAAAAATTATACCCTAATTTTCATCTATATCTTTTAATTTGATAAAAGTTTGATAGCTCCTTTTTTTATATCAGCAAGTAATAAAATAAATCAATAAAGAATTTAACGGACACTCCAACTCTTTTGAAAAAACTCACTCACATAGTCCACAAAGACAAAAGATTCTTATATGAAGGTCCTCCAAAATCGAATCCATAATATCATGAGCCTTCTAACAACCTGTATCAAAATACTATACAATGTACTAACTTAGAATTGTTTTCCAAAAATATTGACACAAGAAATTCACCAACCACAATATTTACAATATCAATAGAGGTAAAATGATCAAAATTATTCAAGAAAGCAAACAATATTTTCTTGCACATATATAAAAACAACAACACCCTCACAACACAAGCTCTATATTAATCATTAGCTCCTTTTGTTAGATCTGGGAGATGTGTGTAGTCTTTTTACATAGGTATATTGTAAGAAGTATATATAAAAAAAGGTAGTGTTTTTTTTATGAATGGTGACTATTAACAATTTTTTAAGGATTGAAGTATACTTAAAATATATTTTTTTATCATATTCATTCTTCGTCAATATTTTTTTTTTTTTAAAAGAAAACTGATAAAAGTTTGATTCAAAAGTTAGTCTAAAAGTCAAAAGTCTTCAATTCTCAACAAAATAAATTATCTATAGAATCTACTAATTGATCCGTAATAAAGATTGAATGAGTGAAATTATAATACTATTGCATAGTCGTAAATGCTCTTTGAATGAATAATGGATCCCTCTTGTAAAGATTTAAATCTATAAAAAATATATTATAACATTTTTTAACGTGTTATTTGGACAATAATAATTAGCTTAGTTTTCAAGTTGTGAGATTTGTTTCTTTATACCATTTGTCATATTAGTAAATAAGCCGTTAATACTAAAAGATTACTCATTCTAAATATATGCAAAATCAAACCAATTAAATGCAAATTTGACAAAACTATTTATACATAATGTAATATCATTTATCTATATCAATAATAAAAAATAAATAAATAGTAACCGATTTAACTTTTATAAAAAAAATACACTAAAATAATATTCCCTTAATAACGTATAATTTGACCCATCAAATATACTATTAGGATGTACCCATCAAAGTTTAAATTTAGGTTTAATTCAATTAGGAAACTAATTCATGAAGTGAGAAGGTCTTCTATAGACTAACTTGATCATAGCATTTATCAGCATCAGATTCTGAAAATTCACGAGTATGATGATCGTGACTGTTTACATGAAATATTTATACCATGCAGTGAATATTAACAAAAAAAAACACTTAATTAATATGCATTGAATGAGTAGTGAAGAAAAAAATTGATGAAAACTTGAATAAACATACATTTTGCCGACACTTGGAGCATTGGAGAAAGGCACCAAAAACAGTGCAGCGATGAGCCCCTCGGAAACACAACGTACCGAGTACAGACGCAGAGTGCCGACTGGAAAATGCTGCATTAACTCACATTGTTTCTCCAACTTAAGTACCTTCCAATATCGACAATGGTATGTTTTGTGGTTTAGAGGAAATAAATAAATAGTAAAGAAATACAAAAAAGATCAAACTAAATAAGGAATTGTGTTCATTAAAAGGACCTAAAAAGGTAAAATATGATTCATTCTATTCTTTCTTACTTTCTTTTAGTTTTTTTTTAACAATTCTTCTCTCTTTCATCTAACAAAATTATTCTACCTTTTTTTTTTTCTATCTATGTAAACGTTAGAAGATTAATAGGATGTTGATGAAACTAAAAAAAGAGTGAATGAGAGGAACTCCATTGATGAATGATAAAACTCTGTAGAAGTATGAATTCTCATTTACTATAAGAAATTATTAATTTATTGACGAAAAATTATTTACAAGTCTTTGTTTATCAATAATTTTTTAATTACCAATGAATAAACATATTTATTGAGGAATCTGTGTTTTTCTATCGATAAATATTAAAAATAAAAAATATTATATTTAATAATTATGATAATAATAATATTAATAATTTATTTATTATTAATAATGATTTATTGTAAAAGTAACACTAATAATTTTATTTTATATTATAATAATAATAATAATGTAGTGTTTGGTTTTCATAAAAATAACACAGGTCTCTATCAAATTATATTTAGAAATTTGTACCTAATAATTGATCATTTAACTTATTTATTTTGCTATATTTAGAGTTGTAGTTGTTTTATATTAAATTTATAGAGTGAATCATAATTTCTTATTTGAGATTTGGCTTTTTTTTCATCAACAAGAAACAATAAATAAATAAAAATCACTTTTGGGATGATTCAACCCTTGTACATACAACTCTAAATAAAAAGAATACTTCAAAACCCACTAAAAAACTACTATAAGAAACAGTACAATACCACATACTCAAACTAACAATTGTTCTTGATAATAAATAAACAAGTTCTCAAATCAAGACATCAATCAGAATAAGAAAAACAAGTATAATCACACTTAGAAGTTAACCAAGACCAAACTTTTAGTTGAGTTAAAAAGAAAATCTCTATATGATCAATCACTCCTCCTTTATTTGAGATTTGATATATAAATCAAGTCTTATTATCAATTTTCATAAAATTTGGTTTTTGTGAATTTCATTATTTATGTCACACTGGTATAACCCTTATACAAAAAAGTAACTTTTTTAGCCTCCCCTAAACCAACATTTAACCTCCTACAAACAATTAACAAAAACACCTGCCAACTCCAAAATAAAAATAAAAATTAAAGGACTAATCAACAACGTAATACATCAATTAACCAACATCATACAAATCAAAGAATCAAGACACCAATTAGAATAAAAGAAAAAAATTGAGTACGACTTGGAAGAAATCCAAAACCAAACTTTTTAACTGAAAAAAGAGTGAACATTTATAAAACATCAACCACACTACCTTTAAAAATAACATTATTCCTATGTTTCCAAATCTCACTTATTACAACAATCCAAATCACTTTCCAAGCATAATTCATTACACATGCTAAACTGTAAAAAATTATAGATTTGTAAAATTTAAAGGGTACTAAAAATTTTGGAAGTACTTAATGAAATATGTCATCATTGTAATATGATTTTGATAGGAAACGAAGGAATTAGTTAAGGTAACCTATTCTTTTTTCTTTTTCGATACCATAAAATAGATTTAGTAAAATTTAAAGGTATTAGAAAAATTTGGGATAATAGATTTTTTGGAAGTAATTTTGATATCTTAGGTCACTGCCTTCCCCATTACCCCAAATGATAGTGAAAATTATGATGATAATATGGACTATAGTGTGATACTTAAGACAATAATTATGATAGTGGTAAGATTTAAAACATTAAAAATTGAAATAATTACAAACAATTACAATTTTTTCATAATGAGAGGTAGACACAACGGTCATCATAGTGGTGAATTATATAATACAGATTTCTTTTATGTTTCGTACATATCTTATATTCTTATTATCATGTATTATTATTTTATCTTAATTATATTTTAAAATTATAAAAAAAAATTACTCATTTACTAGAAATAATACTCTGCAATACAGTTACATTTCTTTCACTTGTAATTTATATTATTTATCCAACATTACTTTTATTCAATTTATAAATTACGTATACTAAATATAAAAAATAACACACTATGTAAAAAAATTATTAATTTTACAATTAATATAAATATTATTTTAACTCATTAAAACAAAGTATCGTAATAAAAAAAATGCAGAGATATAAACACGAAAATTCATATATTTCAGCTAGTTATTTAATAAGATATATTAAACAATCTCTCAACTTATTTGATATTTTTATATTAAAAATATTTATGGAAAAGTTTGTGTAAATGTAAAATAAAATATATAACACTTAAAGTTTTAGTGTGTGCACACCGACAGTCCATAACATCAATAGTAAGCCTTTATGCACATTTTATAAGCACAAAGCCTGCAATAAAGGTCCAAAAATATGCATAGATTCTTTCTGTTCCGTAAATATTAAGCTCAATCAATGAAAATCTTGCATTGAAAAACAGTAGAAGAGTCCATATACATATAAGAATGATGAAAGAATAAATATTGTTATGGCCAAAAGTTGATTGTGTTAGAAACCTTCACTTTACCATAAGAAAACCATTCACATTGCCGGATTGCATACACAATCATATATTCATAGTAAGACATAAGGACAACAAATTCTTGGCCCTAAAAGGTGGTTATGGGAATCAATAATTAACCCTGTCAAACTCATATAATGTATCTGCAAGGGATACACACACATGGTAGTGGCCTTCTTACCTATACAATCCAAAATTTTCATCTGTAATGAGGGTGTTCAGACTGTATAAATAGCCAAACTCAGCATGTGAGTCCTCAAGCTCAAATCTGTAAGCTTTCAATTACTCATTAATTCCCGCTGTATAAAAAAACTTGAAGATGATGCTTTGGAGTTTTGTTGGGAAGACAGAAAAGGGTCCTTCCCCTTTGTTCACAAAAAGGCCCCCACTTAGCCACATGTGTGGTGCCAGACGATGTTAGGGAAGCTTATTTTGCTGTCATTGCAACTAAGGTGAAGAAAAACGTAAAGCGCTGACCATGGCGTTGTGGCTGTGATTTGAGTTTTTGTACGATACTTTTTTGTTTTTGCCTAGAATTTTTCTTTTGCTTTGTTGTGGCTGTGATTTGAGCTTTTGTACGATGCTTCTTGGAGCAAGCTGGAGAAGAATTTAGATTCACACAAAAGGGAGATCTGGCAATCCCTTATCAATCTCAAGAACTAGAGAAGATTTTAGATGATCAGATAGAATAGAGATACAAAAATTGCTTCACTTTATTTATATAAAAGATTATTATCAATTGTATTAATTTTATATATAGTATATACTTTGAAATGTGTTCATCTCTAGTTGATGTGAGATCCCCAACACTTGTGCGTGGGATAACATATTATGGGTGATCCGATAACGGTCCGATAGTGGGTGGTCTGATAAGCCAAACAAACACTCGTTAGAATAGGATCGAAATGGATCTGATACCATATTATGAACTAGACTTTAAATTTAACTCAACTACATACAACCGGGCTCATAAAGTTGAAGTTTGCACCACTTATATACAATTAAATGTCTTCATCTCTAGTCAATGTAAAATCTCCAACTATTTATAAAAAAAAGAACATTCTACTTTAAAAAGTACCTTCTAACAAGAAAAAACATATCATTACTACTACCTACTACAAAAAAAGGTGTTTTAAATAAATAACGACGATTATTAATGTTGAAAACAAATTGCAAAAACATATCATTACTACTACCTACTACAAAAAAAAAGGTGTTTTAAATAAATAACGACGATTATTAATGTTGAAAACAAATTGCAGTGGATAGGACTCGCAACCAATTTTTTTGAGTAACCAAATTAACTTTAACCACTATATCAAAAAAAACCCTTTTGTCATATTATAATAATAATAATAATAATAATAATAATAATAATAATTATTATTATTATTATTATATACATATTATTAATAATATATATATATTATTAATACTATACATATTATTAATAGTATAGATATTATTTATATTATTAATATAAAAAATTATATCTATATTTAACAGTTGTTTTTAATTAAAATTTTAATAAATTATATACGGATATAATCTGTATGTAATATTTTTAGTTATTTTTTAATTAAATTTGAAATAAGTTATATATGAATTTTATTTGTATGTAACTTTTTTTTTAATTTATATTAGATACAGATATAATTTATATGTAACATTTTTTTGTTATTTTTTAATTAAATTTAAAATAAGTTACGTACAGATTTTATTTATATGTAACATTTTTTGTTATTTTTTAATTAAATTTAAAATAAGTTACGTACAGATTTAATTCATATGTAAGAGTTTTTTTTAATTAAATTTTTAATACATTACATACGGATATAATCCATATGTAACACTTTTTTGTTATTTTTTAATTAAAAGTTTTTTAATTAAATTTTTAATACACTACATACGAATATAATTTGTATGTAACACTTTTTATTATTTTTAATTAAATTTGAAATAAATTACTTACGGATTATATCTGTATGTAATAGTTTTTTTTAATTAAATTTTTAAATACCTTACATATGGATTATATTCTAATAATTTCTGTTTTTTGAATTAAATTTTAAATATCTTACATAAGAATTAAAATCCGTATGTAAATATCCATATGTAACGTTCACTTTATATATGGATTTTAATCCGTATATAATAATCGATATGTAATTCCATATTTTCTTGTAGTGATCATGCAAAATTTTAGAATTTTCTGACAAGTGTAAGTATGAGAACTGAAACCTCAAAATACCTGAAAAGTACCTAAATAATAATTAAAAATAAAAAAATAATAGTAAGCGGTGGATTTTTGGTGGATCCCAATCTCTTTCGGGTATTGGCCACGTGATTAATTACCTCGTTTCGAGTAACTTTCATTTTTACGCGTCTCCATTCAACTTCTCTATCAAAAGTTATGGTCATTTGAAGTTTTTTCTCGCTAATTTTTTGCAACTACAAATCTATCACTCTTCTCTTCAATCTAAGGACTCCTCAATCAAATATACACTAAATGAAATTTCTACATGCAAATATTAATATTTATTATAAAATTAATTCAAAAATTTAAAACCTTAAACCTAAATATACTAATCGCGGTGGGCAGCAAGGCACGGTGGCAGTAAGTGGTCCGCCGTAGTGGTCAGGTGAAAAAAGGAGGTCTGAGAGGTGCTGGAGGCGTGCGAACGTCCTGACAATGTGTGGAGGCGCGGTTTGCGCACGATGTTGCTGACGACGTGCAAGGTTTCCAGACAACTTTTGTGCATGGAGGAGAGATGCGACACACTGGCTTGAGTGTGATGCAACATCAAGATGGCTCGATGGCTCCACGCATTGGTAGCGTCTGATAGAGAGTGTAAAGGGAGAGGGCTCGCAGTGATGATGGTGTAGGGAAGGAGAGGAGTGGGACAGGTGTCGCGGAGGAGAGATAGAAATGAGGCGCGAATGGAGAAGAAGAAAAGGTGAGGGTTTAGGGACGAGCTAAAGAAGAAGAGTGAGTGCGAGAACGCGGATTTGACAAATTTTCATTTTTATTCACCTTTTTATAATGATGGTTAAGTGAGTAACATCATTATTTTTCAAAAAAATATTTATAACAACGTAGATGGAAGAACCGTCGTTATTTCTCACTGTGACGATTATTAACAACAGTTATAACTATAACCGTCATTATAAAACATCAAAAATTCAAATTACTTATGAAAATATCACCATGCTTTTTGTTACTATGGATTTTTATTAACTATCATTATTCGTAGTCATTTACTAATGCATATAAATTATACCGACTTAATTATAGAGTTAATTATACTATAAATTATACGAAAAGATTAATTATATTATGATCTAGGAGTGCACCATATAGTATAACCCTTTCTCGACTCTCCCAATTATATAAAGAATAGTTTATCCTCATGACAGTTTGTGGTTCACATATCAAAGTGGGTTGAATTGGTAAGTTTCAATTGCTATAGGATAGATAATACATTATTAAGTTGAAAATTGATATGAAGATAGATTTAAAGGGATCTTATGCAAATTATTGTTAAATCGTGAATATATCTATATTATAATCTTGATAATTAATGATTGAATATCAATTTAAAAATTATTTTATAATTTTTTATTAATGATAAAAAGTATTTTAGATATTAATAATTTTGTTAGTTTATAAAATAATCTTTAATTTAGTTAATATTGTAATTAATTATTTAGATATCTAAAATTTTATTTAATAATTTTTGAAGTGTTAGATCTAAATTAGTATTAAGTCCTTATAACCTCTTCAAACTTTCTCAAAAGATACTTTAGTTAATTGAAGGTTTTCTCATGAATGCATAAATACAATACTTAATTTAAATAAAATTAGTACAACAAAAATATCACCAAAACATACTCAATCTTACTTCTATGCTCAAATCTAAACTGCATTTTATAATTCCTGTAATTTAATACTTATCATTTAAGCAAAATAGTGACTAAATAATTAAGTCATGTCAGGAGACTAAAATAGTTAATTAGTTCCTATAATTTTTATTATTTTTAAAATTTATATTCAAATTTAAGAAACTAAATATCATAATTTACATTAAAGAAAAATTATACCAAGAAAAAAAATTAATGAAAAAAATATAATTGAGATTCCCAAAAAAAATATAAATTTCAATTTTAATAATTCAATAAAGATATAGAACATCTATCTCGATAACATACTTAAACCTATAAATACTCCAATGCAATAGAAGAAAAAATGTTTATCCTTGTAAAACACACAACTCCGAGGGTATAGTTTTCTGTAGTAAATATAATTATTAAATATGATCCTACGACATATTTTCAAGTAATAATTTCTTTATATTAAATATAATTATATTATATTATATCCAATCTCATAAATAAAAATAACTCATAAATGAAAATTCCTGAATAAAAAATTATTTTGTAAGTTATAATTGATTTTTTTTAGAGTTTAAATGGGTACAAATTCTAGTTCCAACCAGAATCAATTTTTTTGAAAAGAATATTTTAATACTTTTTTGTTCTAGTCTTCTAAATAATTTAAGACAGAATATTTTGAGTGTGTTTAAGTTTTTTTAATAAAATTTTAATCACAATCTGTAATTCTTTTAAGACAAATAACTAAAGTTTGTGAAAAATGAAAAATATAATTAAAAAAAAACAATTAGATTTAGATTATATATATAATCATTAAATAAAAACCAATTTTAAAGATAAAATATAATTAATCATTATATTAATTAAATTCAATATTATTTTTAAAATTTAAAAATTATTAATATTTAAATTAATTTATATTATTAAAAAATAATTTTTAAATTAGTATCTAATTAGTGATCAAGATTTTAACTATCAATTAATCAGAATTAAATTTTTTGTTTTACTTCAAACTCTCTCTCTATAATATATTGTAAAGCTAAAGTGTATTGTACAAGAAAATCATCAAATAAAAATTATTTTTTAGATATAAAAATAATTAGTTGTAATAGTAACTAAATTAGAGACCATTTTAGAAATTTAAAAAAAAATCACTTCTAAATTAGTTTATATTATTATTAAATAGTTTATAAATTGGTATCCGATTAACTACCAATTATTTAAATTCTAAATTTGGTAGCAAAAACTTTGATTGCTATTAGATACCAATTTAAAAATTATTTAACAATAATATAAACTAATTTAGAAACCAAAATTTTCTTTAGTCCCTAAGATGATCTCTAATTTTGTCACTATAACAACTAATTATTTTTTGTATCTAAAATTGGTTTCTAATGAATGATTTTCTTGATAAGAATTAAAAAAGAAAATGGGTACTTAATGAGGTGATAGTCATTCTAAAGAAGGTAAAAAAGCAGAAAATCTATTATGATAAATATAAAATTATATTTTTTTTAGTTTTAATTAATTCTCATACATTTTAAACACTTGTTTTCATTAAAAAAAAGCTTCTAAATATAATGAGAGAAAAAAACCAAAATATTTTATTTAATTCTTTTGTAAAACTAAATAATAAATATTTAATTCTTAACAAGAAAAATATTTTTATAATCCCATCTCTCTAGATTATGTTTTGATTTTTTTTTTCAAAAATTATTTTTTAATTTTTTTAATTTTTTGAATTACTGGTACAAAATTGTGAGTTTACACATGCTTGCACTCATATGATAGGTTATAAGCTCTTTTCCAGTCTACTTTAAATAACAAGGATACATAGACATTCATATCTTTCTTGTTGTCTTTGTCTTTCAAAATTTCAATAACATATTTTCATTCATGTTATCCTTCTATACCAACGTTACTCTTCGTAAACGTCACAAGCGTGTTGCTCCTCCACACCACAAACTTTAGTTTGCACCGCCAATGTAATATTCTTTTTCATTTATCAAACTTTTTAAATAATTTATAGAATAAAATATATTCTCTCCCTTTAATATTTTAAATTCCCTTTTACTTTACGTAAAAGTTACGCTTTTAGTTTTTATCAAACAGGTGTTTTTAAATTTGAACAAGATTTAACTTACAGTGTTGGTGATTCTATTGATTAGATATAAATATTTTATAGTATATAATTTTATTAATTGATATTATAAGAATTAGATTTAAAATTAATTTTTTAAGATAATATCACAGTCTTTTTATAGTTTATCCTTCTAAAAGTTTATTAAATTTATTAAATCATTCATTATAAGTGGATCATCAATAAATATATAATTAAAAATTATATCAGTTAAATTGAATTTCAAAATATTTTGAGAAAATATGAAGTAAACAAAACCTATTTTTACTCTCTTATTTCAACGTCACCGTCGACTCCAAGAAAACACAGGGTTGCATAATGATATATACAAGTCATGAAACTCGACAACTTTTCCTCCCCTGTGGCGATTTTGATTTTATAATTAAAGATTTTGACCAATGATCTGTCAAATAATGCATTAATTAATAATGAATGCAGTGTATGTCTAAGATGCACAAGCAAGCATGGTTTCTCAGAAGAAACTTCGTGTGTGTTTCCTCATTTTCTTAATATAAATACCCAATTTCTGCTTATACGCACCCAAGTTCAAAGTTCACAGTTTCAAGTTCCAATATCAGGAAGAAATCATCACTCAGTGGTAGATTTGAAGATGATTAGGTCTTTTGTTGGGAAGATTCAAAAGGGTGTCTCACAAATTGTGCCTGGAAAGCCTGCACTCAATTACATCAATGAAAATCAATTGGAAAGCACAAGTGTTGTGGCAGATGATGTTAGCAAAGGGTATTTTGCTGTGATTGCAATCAAAGATGGAGAAATCAAAAGGTTTGTGGTTGAGTTGGATTACTTGACCAACCCTGCATTCCTGGGACTGTTAGATCAAGCTGGAGAAGAGTATGGTTTCAAGCAACAGGGAACTCTTGCAGTCCCTTGTAGGCCTAAGGAATTACAGAAGATTCTAGATGGTTGGAGAATGAGACCAGACAGCATCAAAGGTGCAGGAAGGGATATATATGTTCCTAAGTTTCTATGATGGAGTCATCTTTCTTATTTTTAGTTAAGCTTTTTGCTTTTGGTTGAACAAGTCTTTGTAGATACAGTTGTGAAAGGATGTAATAGTTTTTGTGGAGAAATGATAAGATGGAGAAACTGTGATTGAAATAAACCTTTTAACTTTGTACAATTATATTAGTAATTTGAATAGATAATATAGGAATATCGGATTAATATATTGATATTTTGTGTGAAAAGATATCAAATTTATTATTAATGGTATTTTTATAATGTATTGTGCAATATGTATTACCCGTTTGAGCAGACTTCGATAAATAGATTAAACTAGAGTGATGTTTAGGTCAAAAATTGTAATTAATCTTGATTATCTAATTTAATTTGGTTATGTCAATTGGAAATTCAATAATCTAATTCGATCAAGTTAGGTAAATTAAACAATAATCTGATTGAGTCAATTGACTTGTCATCAATTTTTTTTTTTAATTTTTAGGCTTCTAGAGTGTTCCCTGACTCTTAAGGCCCAGACATCAAGCCCACATTCTTTTTACACATAAAATAAAAGTATATGTTGCGCATATTTCTCTTCTCGTTGACAAAAGTGTTAACCCATAGTTTTCTTTTGTTACAAGTTATCCTTCATAAATAACATGTTCTCCACACAAAACACTTTTGACCTTTGATATATCCACGCTAAATGAAAAATATTTTGTTGTTGTTGAGGTTCCAAAACCCTTTTAATTATATAGTTGTTGCATAGGTTCCACTGTATCCCCATATTAAGTCCAAATAAGCTAGAGATCTGAATAATAGAAAACAAAGAAGCAAGGAAGAAGTTGAAGCCCATCAAATCCATTATGGAGCTTTTAATTTTACCTATCACTTGTATCCAAAATTATTGAATGTGAGTTGAAATTCTGCAACATTTTCTAGAGTGTCTTTAAGAAAGAGAGAGTTATCCTTTCCTTGGATCTTATCTTGGTTCATAGGATGAAGTGGAAACTTATTTCAACACATCTTACATCTTGAAATATTTTTAATTGGCGTGACTTTTGTTGAAAATATTAATGTATTTAAAAACAATTAATCTTATTTCATCTGTGGCTTTTATGAGTAAATGTTGTTTTTTTTTTATGTTTGGAAGGTTACTTTTATGAGTAATAAAATGGGATGATTATAAGTCTAAAACTGAGAGTGTCTTCTCAATCTTACTTTTTTTTCTAAAATAAATTCTTCTAATTCCAAACCTCCTTCAAAATCTAGTTCCATAAAATGTTTTAAATTTTTTAGACATGCGACATTGTTTCTAAATGTCCCATTAATATGGATGGTATGACGTATGAGAAATTTTGCTTGTTTTCAGGATAAGATTAAGGTTTTTTAGGCTGTACTGGTAGGCTAAAACCGAGAGGTTTAGGCCGAGAACAACATTGAATAAACAAGGGAAAAAGGTTGAAACCGAGAGGTTTAAACCGAAACCTGAAAGGATAATAAAAATCATAATAAAGC
>Ga0123342_1004152_pt1 | contig 22447 bp, 12 predicted proteins | sample Turbeawhitnodule_FD_89960 | JGI IMG/M metagenome (GOLD analysis project Ga0123342, IMG submission 89960) | Root nodule microbial communities of legume samples collected from Mexico - Turtle bean Mexico white nodule | ecosystem: Host-associated > Plants > Roots > Nodule | place: Mexico: Nepantla... | reverse complement strand
TTTTTTTTTTTTTTTTTATATATATAATATATATATATATATATATATATATATATATATATAATAAACGAAGTTATCAACACAAACAATTTTTATAATAAAATGAAGTAATACTTGATGAAAATTATTAATAGAAAAAGGTATATTTACACATAAAAGTAACAATTACAATAGGATTAATTTTTTTAAAAAAATACACTAATATTTCAAAAAATTCCGAAGAATTTAAAAAAAAAGATAAATAATTTTTTTCTAGAATATATTATTTTCAAAACAAAATATTGCCCCTCAACATAAGAAACCTTCTAGGTTTGAATCTTATGCCTAGATCATATAAACTTCCATTGAGAAAATGTGGAGATTTAATGTCTTGAGGTACATCCCTTTTAATTGAGTTTTAGTAAATAACACATATAATACAAGTGTTCATTTTAAATTTTATTTTGTGGTTGCACGTTACGACCTTGTATATGTATCTTGTTTCATAAGTGTCACTTAGAGACTTAACTATATCTCACAATGACAACCTCACCATCACACTCACTAATTAAATCTTCAAAGGGTGGTTTGTGACTCACACCCCTACAACAATTTTCGTTGGATTTATTAAGAAGTGTATTAAAAACTATGCACAATAATACACATATCTTAACCTTATTATTTTCATAATTTATAGTATATCTCACCATAGAAATGGTACATAACATTTATTCAAATCATTTAGTGTACTTTAATCAACAACAACTTCATTATTACACATTAAACTCCATTCTATGGGATTGCCATTTATCCGGAGATGAGTGTCTATTATTGTAAATATATTATGAGTTTTAGTCTAATTTCCCTCAACGACTCAAGTACTTGTTGACATGTCAACCCTTTGGTAAACGAATTTGCAATGTTTCTTTCTAACCTCACAAAGTCAAGAGAAATAATACCACGAGTAATCAAATTTCTATAGATTTGTGTGTCACTTTCAATGTCTCTTTTTTCATTAAAAAATTAGCCAAAAACTTTAGATATAAAAACTTGACTATCAAGATGTATTAAAATACAATGTACATGTTTATTTAACAATGGTAAATCATATAGAAATTATTTAGGAAATTTTGTAGTGGTATCTAAAGCAATAATATATGCTTCAATTATATATCATAAAATAATAGTTTGTTTAGCATATTTCCCTGATATTGCACATCCACCTAATGTAAAAACATAACCAGTAGTTGATTTTGTTTCATCAAAAATCAGAAATCCAATTTGTATCATTGTATCCTTCAATAACAACAAGAAAATGTGTATAATGAATGTCATAATTAATGGTTCCTTTCAAGTATTTAAACACTCTTTCTAATGCAATTCAATGAGAATGATCAAGATTATGTATATATTTTCCTAATCTACAAATTTCATATGTTGGTCTAGAGAATTTTGTTAAATGTAAGAATGAACCAATTATTGAAATTGTTGACGTTGTATTATTTGATGAATCCATTCTTAAAGAAGTTTTGTCTTGAAGATTAAAGACTTGGTTTTATATAGAGTGAGTGTTATGTCTTTTTTATTTGTATGACTTTCTTCTGTATGATTAGTTTGATTTTTTTAAGTGCTTAAGAAAGATGATTTATATATTGGTTAGAACTATATTTTGGTTATAGGATAATTTTAATGGATTGAAAGATAGTTTAATCCATTAAAATGTTCTTATTTGAAGTCCTAAAAACCTATAGTCAAATATTTTAATTGATTACATTGTCAATTTAATCGTTTGATATTACTTAAAATCATAAGTAATTATGGAAGAATGTTTAATCTATTGAAACAAGTTTTTAATAGATTGAAATTTCATGTGCTTTCGGAATGATCTTTATTAGTCTATTTATCACATTAAAGTAAAAAATTAATATATTATTTTCACTAATAAGGGAAACCAATAGATTAAAGCGTAATTTTAATCAATTAAAATTGACATAATAAAATTTATATAACTCTCATTCTCATATATTTTTCAATACATTTTTTTAAGTTTGAGATTTTAAAATACCTTCACATATGAGAGATTTATTATTTTGAGTACAAAAGTGTTTTCTTAAAGCTTTTTTGAGATTAATCTTTTCGGCTAAGAGGATTTTACTTAGTTTTTTATCCAATTTGATGTTTTTGTAATTCATGTGATATTATTCATTTGTGTACTTTTGATTTGTGGTGATTAGCCTTGATAGAATAGGGTTTCCAATTGCAATTATATAACAAGGTTTTATAGGGGTAGAAGAATGCTCTTATAGGGTTCAAAAATGATGTCCTTGTGTATTTTTTCAATTTTAAACACTTGATTTAGTGTGGACTTAGTTTGTTGAGACGAACAATTGGATGGTCTAAATTTGAGAACAAGAAAACTCAATATGACTGTATGACCAAAAGTAAAATCACTATTGCTTTGAATCTTATTAAGTTTTTTTACAGTCTCCAAGTGTACTTTTTGTTAAGGAGATGTGGGACTGATAAGTGTCATCTTTCAATAATATTTCATATTAAAATACAATCACTTATGATTTTTATTTATAAAATAACTATAATTTAACCCCTAATTTATAAATTTCAACTCTTGTACATATTTTATGATTATAATATGAATAAGAATGATTTATTCCCAAATTTTGTGTTAATTTCATGATTCCAAAGGGAAAATGGAGATGAAAGGGTTAAAGAAGAATATACAAGATGAAAAGGGAAGGTTGGAACACTCAAAACTCGCCTAAGCCATAAGCACTCCAAAGGAACTCACCAACCGAACCCAATCACACCCAAGCGAGATCACTTCAGAGAAATTGAGCTTTTTCTCGTCCAACTCGCCTAGGCGAGCCCAATCACGCCCAGACAAGAAGTCACTTAGCCCAAGCTCGACTAAGTTAAAAATGAGGCGCAAGGCACAACCGAAGACATTCATTGGGAGAATATGAGGTGATAGAAAATCCTATAAGAGGCAGATGTCAAGGACAAACATCTTAGATCTTCTTTTCTTGCTTTACATGTTTATAATGCCCAAAATTTGTGGCTAATTCTACCCTTTGGGATTATGAGTAATATGTCCAAACTCTTATGTATTGAGGTGATATTTAAATATAATATTATGTTCTTGATTGATGATTGGTATTGTCATTTTATTCATCAAAAGACTATGGGGGTGGTTGTTGTTGGTGTTGCTTTGTAGTAGGATTGGAATATGTTGTTGCCTCTATGTAGTTGCTGAAATATGATGTTGTTGTGAAGGTGAAGTTTCATAGTTCAAATCTCTACCACTCCTTAGGGTAATGACACTCATGTTTCCCTTTGGATTTACATCTTGTTGGAAATGGTGAACACTTGAGCCTTATTGTTGCACGTGTTTTTAGTGTAATGGCTAATTGACCAACCTGAGTTCGTAGGTTCTGAATTCTCGCATAAACATTTTGCTAAAACTGTTTCACCAAGTTCTTTAAGGATGGTTCAAAATCAGTCTGCACAAGTGGTTGCTACTATTGATGCGCTAATGTATATGATTGTTATTGTTGTTGTTTAAACGAAGAAGCATGATATTTTTGCTCGTTCTGCTGAGTCTGTTGTAAAAACAATTCTTTGCTTGGCTAGTCTTGGACTATATCTCAAGTTTGAATTATCTCTCATGTTAGGGTTATATACGTCAGAGTAAGGATTGTACTATTGTTGGCTAGTGACTTAAAGAAAGCCTATTATCCAAGAAACACCCTTGTTACTACCTCAAATGATGTTGCATCTGTCTCCTGAAAGTGAGGGCATGCAGCTGGAAAATGGTTAGTTGTTGCACAAATGTCACACATATTTAAAAGTATTTGTATAACATTCACCTGTTGTCCCATGACTAGCTGTCTCATGAGATATATCAACTCAAATCATGCACTGAGTTGGAACTCATATTTCTTGAGTTCAATTGTTGAGATGATTTTTTTTGTATTGGAAATTAAATGTATATAACAATTGTTGGTGTTTTATCCATTAAAATTCAACCACTATGTTTCGCTCCATAGGCATCAATCCCTTATAGAAGTACTAGATCAACAGTTGTTCATTCTGATGGTTTGAAAATGTTGAACACAACTTGTTAAATCTCTTTCATTACTGATACAATGTCTCTCCCTAAAGTTGTCTAATGCCCTTGATTTCTTTTCTAATAGAAGTAGTTTTGAATGTAGGGAAAATTTTCTCAAAATTTGTTCTCTTCTTCATATAATCGTGAAATCCAAACAAAATTTGTGTTTCTATCTTTTCTTACCTTTTACTATAATAATATGAAAACGTCCATTTACATATTGTCAAAAAAAAAAATTAAGTAAAAAAGACAATTGTCAACCTTCAATTTTGTTTGGATAATAAAAAAATATTTGAATAAAATAAAGTGAAATTGATTTAAGGAAAAAAACAATAAAATCAGTCCTTAATTAAACTTGGAAATTCGATAATGGTCAACAAATATGACTATAAACTATTATTCAACAAAGTTTAAAAAAAAAAAGTCTACAAGTAAAACCCTAAAATACACAATTTTTTTAGCATTCAACTATTTTTTCTTTCTTTCTATGTTTGAATTACAGGCTCTATAGTTCAAGGGGAGTTTCTTCCTGCAACCTTACATTTTTCTTCCTACACCCCTCTATTATTTGAAATATCGAAAATATCCTTTTACAGTTTTGGATGATTCCGGAATAGGGGTTTTGTAAGCAAAAATGTTTTCAGAATATGAGTTTTGTAAGTAAAGGATGTTTCCAAAATAAAAAATCTGAAAGACAAAAAATTATTCCAAAATATCCTTTCTGAAACATATTTTTTTTTATTTCCAAATTTGTAAATATGAAATTAATAAAATATATCCAGAAAATATTCCAAAAAGAACAATATGGAAATCATTTTTAAAAGAAATAAAATAATTTTTTTCAAAAATGATGGGGTGGAGGAAGAAATTTGTTAGAGTACAAAAAGAAAGAGTCTAGTTCAAGTGTTAGATAACAAGCCTTTCCCCTTAAAGGCATTAATTCTAGTGCTGATTCTCTCTGCACCGAATCAATTTGAGATTGAATACAAAACTATAAGTATTTTTTAAGCCTTTTCTAAAAATCTCTTTATTTTTGCAGAGAATCTTTCAAAAACAATTATAATTTATTTACACAATAGTGATATTGTTTAGATTAATGTTCAAACTTATAGAAAAGGGATTGACTAGGGTGAAGTAGTGGTAATTTTTGAAGTGTTAAATATCTTTCTCGTTTAAAGTTGATTTTTGTTCTAGTCTAAACTTTTAGTTAATAAATTAATGGATTTAATTATTTACAATTTTTTTTAAATAATAAACTAATTTTTATAATAAATTAAAATATTAAAATATTTCATATTAACTTATAACAACATAATGTTATATAAAAAAAATTATTAACATTTTTTTTGAATGTTAACTTATTATCGATAAAATATTTTATTAGAATGGTTCAGTAATAAATATTTGAATTTGGTAAAATGTGATAAATGTTCACCCAAAATCATTTTATAAATATTATGGTAATATAACTTGTTTTTTCTTGTTTTTTTTTAATTATTTAAGTTAGTATTTTTTTTATCTAAATTGTAGACATTATTGTGATTGTGAGTTTTGTACCTCTTACCCTCAAATACCAAATTAGGTCATAGATCAAGATGTAAAAAATTAACGACTACATATTCAAAATAAATATAACTTACCCTAAAACTGGAAAACTAGTATAAATTTTTTAATACTTTTTATAAAACAGAAAAATAATATTAACATAAAAGTATTTATATTTATTAATTAATTAAAAATCAAATATAATATTTAAAATAACTATATGTTATGATGGAAATTTATTTCGAGAAGTGGAGTATTCTTGTTTATCAAATAGATGGTCCTCCTTAGCGATTTCCATCAACAAATATATTTTACTTTTAGGATTTAAAATAAAAAAATAAATATTTTGGACTAGCCATATTGTTTTAATCTTAAAAGCACAAGACAAGTGAAACCCATAATTACAACGTGATCAAGACCTTAATTAATATATAAAATATTTATTTTGATTTTGAAAGATAAAATCAAATAATAATTCTCACTTAATTGTACTGTGATCTAGAACATGGCAACAAAATATTTGAAACCATCTTAATTGCATGTTCTAATTCGACCCAAATTACAAAGATTATGGAAGTCTCATAAATGTAATTTTAACAAAAAAAAAACTTAAAAAGGATATTAAATTGAAAAAGGAAATTAACTTTAAACGGAAAAACTGCGGCGTAATAGTAAAAAAAAAGAAGTAAAAATACAATGAAAAAGTGAAGTAGTGCAATAGATTTTTCACCATATAGGTAAAAAAAATATAATATATGTATATATATATATTGTTATGATTTTTTATTTTATTTTATTATTATTATTATTTTAATTTTTTTATAGAAGCAGGTTTTGAGTTGTGTGTGGCAAATTTGAAAAGTATTTGTCACCAACCCAACCCCGCCTCTTGCAGAGTTCGCGTTTTGTCTTCATTCAAACTTGTCTCCTCTTTCAGCTATTGGTATCACTCACCACTATTTTTTTCACAAATCAATCCAAACAAAATTATCACGCACACAAATTTGCTCTTTCTCTTTCCCTTTTTCAATCCAATTCATCCACCTTTCTCTCTCTCCAAATTGACAATGAGCAAAGCAACTAAGAGGAAAGCGAAACAGAACGAAGAATCCAAGCAACGCAATAAGCGATCCACTAAAATTAAGCCTCCCAAGCAAGACGAGTATTTCGAGGACAAGCGCAATTTAGTAAAACTACAACCTAGTTTTTCAATTTTAATTTGTTTTTGTATAAATTGATTATGTCTCTTTGTCGAGGGTTTGTACTATAGCTTATGGGTATTGATCCAGTTTAATGGCGGTCATATTTATTTCAGACTGTAAAACTGTGGGACTAATGATTGTTGCATTTTGGTGATAAATATTTGTAGGAAGACTTGTGGAGGGAAACATTTCCTGTAGGAACAGAGGTTTGTTTGTTTATTTATTTCGTAGATCGTATTGGTTTACAACATTATTTCTGTCATTTTTTTTTCTGACTGCCTCTTTTGTGATGCCAGTGGGATCAATTGGATTCCGTGTATCAATACAAGTGGAATTTCTCTAACCTGGAAGTGAGTATTGTTCTGAACCTCAACTTTCGATTATCGTTTTAGATTAAATGTTTAATTTGGTCAATGAATTATGTTCAGAATGCATTTGAAGAGGGCGGTGTGCTGCATGGAAGAAAGGTTTATCTCTTTGGCTGCACTGAGCGTAAGTAGCTTGCAAACTAGGGCGCGGCTTGAGTTTGATTTGTTGTCAATTTTATTTTATTTTCTGTTTCATCTGACTGATTATGTTCTTGATTCTTCAGCTCAACTGGTGTGGTTCAAAGATGAAAGCAAAGTTGTCTGCATACCTGTTGTTGTAGCTGTAAGTTGTCAAACTTGGTTCTGTTATGTGTTGGCTAAATTGATTTGGGCTTAATTTTTTTTTGTTTGGATGAAAAATTAGATTGTGCTAATTAGGAATAGTCATTTGTGTCAAAACCGTGTAGTTCCGTATGCAATTTAGGAAGTTTTATTTTAGTCTTGCTGTATTTTTATTCTGTATCTTGCTATTATACCAGAATTGTATATGCAGAACAATTCCATAATCACAGGGATTTGTTCCCCAGAATACTTCCCTATTTTCTTAAATTATCAGCAGGTTTTTGTCTACATGAATCTCATAAATAATATCTTACAAATTATTCCTAAACCTGAGATGGTATCAAAGCTACTGATCTTTGGGAGCCTCTTATCCCAACCCTAAGCTGCAACCTTCAGTGCTGCCTTAGAACCTAACTGTAAAGTACAGCCTACACTGTTGTCTGACTGAAATCATCACTGCAGCCTTCATTGCTGCATGGTTCCCATCTTCTCCCTTATGCTTTGATCGCACCTACTTGTGATGTTTGAAATCATGAACCCTACTCCCGATGTCGGAGACAACAAGTCCCAAAATGCTAGAGAATTGCAAAATGTTTATTCTGTTTATTGGTTAAATGGAAAGAAGTATATCAAATGGTCTCAACTCATTAAGATCATCTTGAAAGGAAAAGGAAAGGTCGGTCCCTCGAAAAGGAGAAACTCGTAGAGTCGTAGTACTTGAAGTAAAGAAAGCAAGAGCGAGCTGATGCTGAAGACTCTTTACTTGAAGTAAAGAAAGCACAAGAGTGAGCTGATGCTGAAGACTCCAACTACCGAGAGTTTAATAATGGTGGTTGAAGGAGGAACAACCATGGTTGGTAATTAGAGGAAAGGTGAATTTCCCAATATGGAAAATAAGGAATGAAGAGGTCTGCTGTACCTACTACAATAAACCATGCCACACAAGATTGAAGTGCTGGAAATTACTAGAAAACCCCGCAAGCTGAGAATGGAGGCCAAAAGGAGGAAAGAATCTGTTAGTTGAATCTTAAGGAGATAGAAAGGGTAAGATCTTTCCTTAGTAAATAGGAGATGCTCACATATACGGGCTTCTTAACATATTCTGGTAAGTTTCCAAGTTCTCGTAGATTTAATGTTTCTTATACACCTTTACTAGACTCTAGAGCCATTGACCAAGATACCATACCACTCTCTTAATACTTCTCCTCCACATATTCTTCATTTTCTAGTGAAAATAATTTTTTACAAGAAATGAATCTCTTATAACTTCAACAGGATTACGGGAGATCCAAATAACTTCATCCATAATACTAAAAATTTCCTTCATGTTCCTAAATTATCCACCAATTTAATTTTTGTACAGAAACTTAGAGGTCTCGTGTAACATTGTATTTCATAGCAACTCTTGTATATTGCAGGTCAATAATTTGGGAGGATGATTGGACATGCTAGAAAATTGAATGAATGACCTTTACAATATGGAGGATGGCAATTTTCCTACTAAGAGCCACTCCCTCAATCTTAGTCTACCATGATGAGCAAAGAGAAAATAAACTATTCCATTGTCACCTAGGATACCTTTTTGTTGTTGTTCATACTGAGGTGCTTCTAGTGTTCCGTATATCTCAAGGGCTAAGTAGTTTCTTAGCTTCATAGATGATTATACACTAGTGACTTGGATTTTCTTATTGAAACAAAATATAAGGTTAGCTCTGTTTTTTTACAATTTTTCAAATGACTAATAATCAATCTGGAATTATTATCAAGAGAATTAAGTTGGATAATGCCAAAGACTACATTAATTTTGTGATCAATCTTTTTCTCTAAAGGAAATGATAATTCATGAATCTTCATGTGTTCACATACCTCAACAAAGGAAAAATGGGCACTTGCTCAAACTGGAGGTCTTCCTTTTCAAAACAATGTTCCAAATTTTTTTTTGGAGGGAAGCTATACTTATTGCTACCTACCTAATCAATAGGTTACTCTCTAAAAAGCCTTAGCCTCAAAAGAGTCCCATGGAAATCCTGTCCTCGTTTTACCCCATATAGACCCTGACAATAAACTCCCAACATAGAATATTTGGGTGTATCCTTTGTGCATGTTTTCATAGTAATGAAATGGGGAAAACTTGATCTTAGGGAGTAAAGTGTGTTTGGGGGTACTTAATCACACAAAAAGGATATAAATGTTTTCTCCCACGAAAAAATTGTGTCCCGGGATGTCACTTTCAGTGAACAAGAAAACTACTTCAGGCAACCACATCTTTAGGGAGAGAAAGGAAGATGAGTTGTTGTTCATAGTTCCAAATTTTCAATTAGAATTGGGACAAATATTAGTTCTAGCACTGATGTCCCTAAAAATGAGAAAGAAATAGAAAAAGTAACAAGACAAGATATAGAATCAACATTGACAATAGAACTTGCACCTGATAATGGGAAGTTTGTGAGCAATCTAGTATATTCAAGAAGAGAAAAGGTCATTCTAGGACCTGTCTATGCCTAAGGATCCAACTCAACATCATTACCATTGTGTTTATTTCCAACAATGGAAACATAACGAGCAAATAAACGAGGCATACTTTTGCATTTAACTTTTTGTGAAGTAAGTTACATATAATCGATTATGTTAAATAAATATTTACGACATAATCGCTTGGTTTTTAACATGATCAATTATGTTGTAAATATTTTATTGCTAAAGATAAGGTGGAATGAACCTGCGGTTATATCGTGACAATAAATTTAAAATTAGTATAGTCCACACAGTGATATGATCTTGAGGGATCAATATAATTTTGGGTTTTCTCATCACACAGTCTGGTGCAACATGATAGATCAAAGCATATTGAGGTGAATAGACATTTTATCAAAGAAAAGCTAGACAATGACTTGATTTTTATGTATCCAATTAGAGTTAACTTGAAGATATACTTACGAAGGGACTGAAAAGTAATAGCTTTGAAAGGATTATATCTAAGTTGGAAATAGAAATTCACCAACTTGAGGGGGTGTCAAAACCGTGTTCGTTCTTGATGCATTTTAGGAAGTTTTGTATTAGCCTTGATGTAATTTTATTTTGTATCGTTACGTTATCTTGCTATTAATACTAGGATTTTATATATAGAAACAATCCCATAACCACAAGGATTTGTCCCTATAATAAGTTTTCCCTATTTCCTAAAATTTTCAGCAGACTCCTGTATATAAATCTACTGTATCACTTGAAAAAGAATAAACTGTGTCTGTAAAATAATATCTCAACTGATTATTCCTAAACTTAAGAATTTGTGTTTTCTAGTCGTGTATGTGTTGTGTGTCACTCCTTATGCCATGGCCCTGGGCATATAGATTTGGCAGGAAATTCCATTTTACGGATTGTTAGGTGTAAATGTTGTTGGAATCAGCTTTGTGAGATTTATCGATTTTGATGATTGTAGTTATTTTTACATTTTTTATTTTAAATGTAAGATATTTCACTTACTTTTTGTGTTCAGGTAGTTTCACCTTTCCCACCGTCTGATAAGATCGGGATTAACTCAGTTCAGAGAGAGTCTGAAGAAATAATACCCATGACCCAAATGAAAATGGACTGGGTTCCATATATCCCCCTGGAGGACCGGTATTTATCTAAATTTGGCTATTTTGGTGGTTTCGTTTACATATTGCTTCACGATCATGTCTGAACTTCAATATAATTTTTTTTGTCTTCAAAAGGGAAAGTCAAGTTGACAAACTAAAGTCTCTAATATTTATCTTAAGTTGCACCCAAAGAAGGTATGGCTCTCTCTTTGTCCTGTCCTTCACAGTCTTTATCAGGAACCTGTTTCAGTTGTTTTTACTTTTCAAGATTAGTAATGCACTATATTAAAGATGTTTCATTTGTTCAAAGTTCCGATTTTAATAGATTTACTTTGTGAAATTATCTTGCTTAGAAGAAACATTGCCTCTTGCAACTTTATATGTTTTCTTTGAGTGTCTGAATCTTCTGCCACCTTTGTTCCTTGTTTTTGTTTCCTCTCTACTTGTTTGTTAGTTTCCATTCCATTGCTTTTCATTTTCAAGGTAAATTTTATTAGCTAGAACTAATAATTTTATTTTTGTTTGGTTTTGCATCCGTTACATATAACTCTTTTCCTTCATATTGGATATTGCCAAAATGATTATAGTTATTTTTTTTACTTTATGTAATTCCCTGGTTTTCAAATTTATTATTATTGTTTTGATAAATAATATTGCCTTTTTCAAATAGCACACTAGATCCTGCAAGGTTCACTGCTGTGTCTAGAATGTTATACCTTCCAGCACGTGCTTTCTTAACTGATTGATGTAGAGTTAAGCCCACTCTTTAAAATCAGGATGAAGAAGTCAAGAAGAGTGCCTCCACCTCAAAGTGGAGTCTTGTGTCTCAATCTCATTTGATATTGAACTTCTACTTGTGTGTCAATCCTGCTGAGTTGGAAAGGGTCTCACTGGTGCAACTGTGCTTGTGTTGTGTTACAACGTTATTTAAATTTTGTTCTTGATATAATTAATACACGAAAACGGGTTGAACTTTTCTAGATTCAACTATACTTCCTTTGACAAGTTCCCTTGCAAGTAAATATTATAAAATAAATAAACGAGTATGCAATTTCAGTTCAATCGACACTTAAGTAAAGTGTTGTTAATTGGGAAAACTGAAAGTCCAGCGCTTTGATATTTTGTGCCATTTTCAGTGTTTTATATGTATATGCAACTTGGTCAGTTGTCCTTTATTGTAGGAGCTATTAGTAGCTGCTTGTTGAAACTTTTTGATCAATAAGTATAGTATGTTTGCTCATGACTGGCTTTTGTCTTGTGGTATGAATCTTTGCGATACAGGGCTGCACTGAAACATCTGAAGTTGGATCGCGTGAAGAAATACGAGTATTGCTTGCCTTGTGCGTTTCTAGCTCTAGAATAAAATTTATCACATATGTATACTTGTTGTGCACATGTATATAGTAGTTAGTGGAAAGAAGATATAATTATATCTTTTTACGGTTATGATTTGATTTATTATATCCTTTATTTGTTATTTTTGTAACAGATTTCTACCAGCCGTTTAAGGAAGATGAGCTTGAACAAAGCACTGAAGTTCAAATAATATTTCCAGCAGAGCCAAAGCCGGTAATTATGAGTTAGAATTTTTGCAAATACATTACCAATACTGGATTGCTTGGGATCCTTTTTTATTGACATGTTTACACGAGTAAGGCAGGTTAAAATCATATACTGAGTTTTCTACCTGTTTACTTATCTACCGCTTTTTCTCGCAGGTTTTCTGTGAATTTGATTGGGAATTAGATGAACTTGAGGTATGGAGTTATCTCTCGAGTGTTTGTTGTTTAGGATAAACTTAAATATTTTTTTAATCCTTCAAAAGCATTTCTGTGTTTGGTCAATCTAAATTTGAAAATCACTACTTTTAATCTATAATATTATGGGTCTATTTGTTAAACTTTTTTTAGAAAAACTGTTTCTTTTTTTTATATAAGAATCAATACTTAGGATTTTTAACATGTTTGGATAAACTTATTTAAAAAAAAAGCAGGAAAAAGGCAGATGGGGAGGAATCGATAGAAATCACTTCTAATTGAAAAAGTACTTTTCTTTTACCGTAAACAAGCACATTAATTGTTGCATATATAGTAATCACTTAAAATAAATCACATGCTAGAAAATGACTTACTTTTTTTTAGCACAAATAGACCCTGTATGACACTAATAAATTGTATGTGTTGAACAAAATGTTAAGTGATTGACACATACTAGTCTTGTGATGTAATGAATATAATAGATAATATTTGACAAAGTTCTCCATCCTAAATTTGTTCTATATTCTACAGGAGTTCGCTGATAAGCTTATAGAGGAGGAGTTATCGGAAGATCAAAAAGATACATTTAAGGTATCGAGTAATGGGAAATCATAAAGCGATTCAAGTTTCCACCTCTTTCGAGGAGCACTTAGAATGATCATTTTATTGTTTCAGGAATTTGTCAAAGAAAAAGTACGCGAAGCAAAGAAATCTAATAGAGAGGTACTTTTGCTTTTGGTTCTGCCCATAGTGTGTTATTGTTTTATGCATTTTTACCTATTATGTCTCCTGTAGGCAAGGGAGGCTCGAAGAAAAGTCATTGCAGAAATGAGTGAGGAAACTAAATCTGCATTTGAGGCTATGAGATTTTATAAGTTCTACCCCATGCAAAGTCCAGATGCACCTGATGTATCAAATGTTAAGGTAAGCGCTCAGGCATTCGAACACGGATTTTTGGAGTTCCAATTCTTAAAATATGTTAACATCTTAGCACAACATTAAGCATCAATTACTGCCCTTGAAAATGAAATTTCTTCCGTAAAATATCTAAGACTACTTCTAATGAACATCGTGAAATATTTGCCACGCAATTTTAGTTCACACACTTGCACATGTGTCTACATACACACACACACACACACACATATATATATATATATAATGTAGTAATTGATGAGAAGGAAGGGGCCAAGCTGCCGAAGAACATTGATGGAAATAAATGTTTGATTTTTCTTTCATCTTTGGTGGAAAAAAGGCGTTCCTATGAAAGCAACTAGCTGGTCCCAATCTGATGTGCAAAATCTTAAAATTGTTAAGCTACTCTGTTTCTGTCATGTACTAATTAAAACAGTATTCATTTTAGAAGGATTTACCCGCTACTATGTCTAGTCGATTAGTGGATGCATTCACAATACATTTTTCATGGCCGTCTAATGTATTGTGTACACAACATTCTGTGTTTGCAGTCTCCATTCATAAACAGGTATTACGGAAAGGCTCATGAGGTTCTGTAACTGGATTCAAGACGATGACAAGTTCATATGCAGGCTTGTTGCCAATAGAGATTTAGTTTAGTCATCTTTGACGATCAACAGGCAACCACCTGGTGCCTCGTCAGCAGTGTAGCTCTATGAAGAAATATATGGGAACTTGATATTAACATAGGAGGAATATATGGGACGAGTTTCTGATTTTCAATTTGTGGAGAATTACAGAGATTCAGGTGCTTCAATTTTTGTGGCTCTCTTGTCTTGGTTTCAAATTTTGGATTCTTTGTCCATTGACGAGCGTATGGCTTTGATTAGAAGTTAAATGAAAATAAATTGTTATTTTTAACATCGAAGGATGAATTGTTGAAAGGACAAATTTTGTGGAATTCCTTGAATAATATATTTAAGACTATTATTTCTGTTGAGGTTGTGTTATATTACCATTGGAGGTTGGTAATGGTTGCAGAGAAAAATTGTTCTAATAGGACTGGACACTGCAAATTAGACACAAAGCTACAATTAAATCTCCATATTATCGTTTATAGTTTTGGGTGATTGTGAAACCGTGGTTGTTTTGTAAGAAAAAATATTTATGGAATAGTAGATCCGAAAAACAAAAAGGTTATTCTAGATTTTTTTTTTTAAATATATTTTTTGACTTTATGAAAGTTAAATTCAAAATTCATAAAAATATGTTTTGGAAAATATATTCTGAAAATATTTCTGAAAGAGAAATTCATAAATTATTTTTAAAAGGAGTAAAATAGTCTGTTTTGAAAGTGATGGGTGCGGGTGCATGGAGAAATTAGTTGTGATATAAAAAAGAAACACCTAAAAAAATTATTACTGAATTATAAATATGAGTTTTGTTACTAACCAATTGAACATATTTCTCAATTCGTATAACTTGCTTCATTTCTGGCATATATTTAATTGCTAAAATTGATAAATACTAATTTTTGATTATCAACTTTATTTACCAACCAACTAAACAGGCTCTTTCTCAATTGAAAAGGTGCATTTTTTATGTTTCCTAAAGAATTTGTAAAAACTCTTTAGATTAAAGAATCTAAAGTCAAATTAATGCATTTTTTAATAATATATTGAAACTTAAATAAAAAAGAAAGAAAAATCTTGCTTGAGCTAGAAAATGAACTCTGGCCAAGGGGGTCAAACTAAATATTGGTAGCTATTCTTTACGTTTTTATATAATTTTTTCAAAAATATTATTTAGATAATAATATATTTATATTTGTAAAGTTCTAGAATTTAGTTTTCAAAATTTAGACTACATTTATTAAAAGTTCATTTTCAATTTTTTATGGAACATTTATAAAATATTTAAAATAGATGAAAACTAACACTGAGATTTATTAGAATATTAAACTCAGAATTAACAGTAAACTAATTCAAATCAAATATGCTTAGACTCAATTCAATATCACATCTTATATTACGAGAGGGAAGAGATTAAATGATGGGATAAAAGAGAAAAACCCTTCTTGGGTGAGGATGACATCCAAATTCCTCCTACTGAAAAACAAGTCCAAAGAAATTTGAATTCAACCATGAAACTATAAAATGTAACATCCTGTTTACAACTTTAAGACAATTATTACAAAAAAAATCATAATTAACTGTCATACATTTACATCATTCTATGTAAACTTATACCCCAAAAAAATCACATCTGCCTCGGTAAGAACTCCTGAACAGTTCTAAACCATAAAAGAATCCAGCAGCAAATGCAAAGCAAGGTGGTGCTCACAATACGATACGCATTCCATTACTTTGAATATCACATCAGAGCAGAAAATAATTAGCAAATCATGAACTGAAACTGGACTTTGGCAAATACAACCAGTGATGTTTGGCTACAGGTTAATAGGCTAACCACAAGCTAAGTAGCCCAAAATCAGGCAAGGGGTATGATACACACAGGTCTTCCATGACCAAACAGTACTTTACCATTCTGATCCGTTAAAGTCTGACCCCTTCAATGTAAAATGGTCTTTCCATTGACCTAGGCTAGCAAATGGCATGAGACCACAGAACAGTGGTAGAAACACTAGCAAGATAGTATAGAACACAACTCTGCGAATCCAATACCCAAAAATTGATTTCTTTGGCGTTGTTTGCCATTCAGAGACTGGTCCATGAAGGATTCGGAACAATGCAGGTGTCCAGCAGAGGGATAAGAAATGAAGCAAGCATAGAATCTCCCAGTATAAGAGCCACACATTACCACTCCCACCTAGTGTCTCTACACACAGCTTGCCACAATAGCCACAACCAACTCCCAACATTAAAAGGACGAAAGTAACAGGCATAGTTTGTGATGATGTTGTTGATCGCTGCAAGAGCAAATATGCAACTGCAAAAATCATCAAGACGCCAAACAGCATTCGGCTCATAACTTGAACTTGACACCACAAAATATTCAATTTTGAATTGAATGAGGTCACAGACTTGGGAGTCCACCAGGAGGAAGATTCCTAAAATGGAAAAGAAAAACATCATTTAATACCTTTCACTTGATAGCAATGCTGGAATAATATGCATATTAAATCACTGAAGTACTGTGGGAACAACATCTTACTTTACATTGTGTGCATCTTAATTCTCAATTAGAGCACGAATAAAGGAAAGATGACAAGTGGAATCTTAGATCATAACAGACTTACTTTAAAAAAATAAACATGGAAATCTTAACACAGATCAATTTTTTCTCTGAATAAAACTTCAGCAGTATAGTATGCTCCCTGTTAGTTATTTTTTCACAAAACACTTTTAGAGCAGGGCTACACTGACTAAGATACAACTGAAGTAGCCACTATAAATCACATAAAAACAATTGCATTCAAGAAAAGGTTCCTGATACAAATCATAGTCATATAACCAAAAAGACAAGGCAAAAACTCTGATTAACCATTTTTGCTAAACCAAAGCATGATGCAATAGTTTCAGTATTTCATGAGCACCAAAAGGCATGGAACCAGGGGAAAACAAAAGATTATACTTGCCTGGGTTGATGGTGTACATGATTCAGTAGCTTCAGCAATCCGTTCGTAGGAATAAACATATGCACCATAGAAAAGTGAGGATGACATGATGAGCAAACCGGTAATAAGACAGTCTATGCACTTCTTTTTTAGTTCACCATGCCTCGTATCCTCTAACTCAGTCTTAAACTTTTCAGCTTTGAAAGATGCCTTTGATTCTCCCATGGCTAATTTCGATCTGCTTAGACTATTTGAATCACGGTTAAGAGCCAACTCATCCCTTTTCATGTTCAATTCTTCCATTTTAAGACCAATTTCAAGTGCCTTGAGGTCATTAGAACGGCACTGCTCTGTGACAGACTTCTCAAAAATACTAACCATAGGATTATTTACAGATCCAAAAGATATTTGAGAAAAAGAAATCATCTGGTTTGATTGCCCATACAATGCAAGATCACGACTAACTGAATCCACAATAAATTTATCCCTGCCCTCTTCAGGTGAATCGTGAGTAACTGAATTCACATGAAAGTTATCCCTGCCCCTGTCCTCTTCACGAGAATCACGCCTGATTGAGTCCATATGAAAGTTATCCCTGACCTCTTCAGCGAGATCATGACTAATTGATTCATCTTGGATTTCAGTATAAGATGGTCTTGAAGGACCATCCGCTCTAACAATATCACCTGAGCATTCTCCTTTGTCAATAGTCAATTTAGAATTCAGAATTTTCATCTTCATATTATTCAATTTATTTTCTTCATTGCACTTGGATGATTCATAAACTAACTGGAGAGTACTCAATGTGCTACTAAAAGATTGCTCAAAGTTCCTAGTCAAACCATCTAGCTTATCTCCAAAAACCTGTGATCAGATGGAGAAAAGTCAAAACAAAAGCTGCTTAATGTTGACATGAAATTCTTGGGAAACAACTTAGTAAAACTGCAATTAAGGGATGAACATGAATCACCAATTGATATGGCTTACACTGGCAAGAGATTCCTTGATAGCTGACGTACACATCTGTGAGCAAGACAACACTTTGTAACTCTTACAATCATCACAACAAATATAACTATTGGAAATCTCATATCAATTAAAGATTAGAACATTTCATAATGTATAATAAGCCAATTTTATAAAGTTCAGTTTGGTTTTCTTAATAATAACAAATACCTCAATGAGTCATCTCAAAAAATGTTTTTTAAACATAATGGTACACGAGTGGCTATCAAATAGGAAAAATTACACTTACTCTTACCGAAGTTTCATCAAATCTCCCAAATACCCATTTCACTTTTACTCTTAACCTCCTTCAATTGTTTGAAATTTTTTGCAGAGGTGCTCTTATTATACATTATACTCACAAGCCCAATACCCCTTTCGTTTTACCCTTACAGCATTCTTCTTTAATTAATGGTAAGAAAAAAATGTGTTTGTACATTAAATAGATACCCCAATAAAACTCAATATATTAATCCTTTGAAAACTATGCCTCAGACAGTATCAGGCTGTATGGAGAGTTGTTGTTATCAATATAAATGAAAAGAATCATGTGCAAATTACAATCTAAAAAATTTAAAGAAGAGTTAGTGTGACATGCTTCATCAAATATCATTCAAGTTTGCTTCTAAAAGAGGGAAGAAAATTACCTTTGAAAGATGATTTGGAGATATACTCTCAGCTGCTGCATCTCTTTTATATAATACCTTCAAAATTAAAAATAAATTAATAAAGATTATCGTGCACAATATCAAGCAATAATTAACAGATCAAAACAATAATTGACTGAAAAACTTAAAACACTAACTCATTAATCATAACCTATGGTTAAATATTTCAATGTTCATAGAAGTCACATGGCATCAGTTTAGATGAAGAAATACATAACTAAAACCAATACCCACTAACCAAATACAAAATTAGAACCAAGAAAACTTCAAGAAGCCAACTTTAAGAGGAGTATTTACCTGAGCCGTAACTGCTGCAAATGATATTCCAAGAAGAAGACCAATAGTGTTCACATTATTAGTCCTATGACGTCGAACAACCACACTAGGGTTCCGACGCTTCAGTAGTACCCTCTTACTTTTACCTCTTCTTTTCGACGACCCTTCGGAAACTTCTGAACTTCGCATACCATCGTTGATTGAAATTTGACTCGGGCATTGGTTGATTGGTGTTGGTTCAGAGGAACAATCCTCAATCTCAGCCATGTGTGCCCTCGCTTTTTCTTAGCAGATCCAGTGAAGAGATCAAACATCCGTGAAATTTATATTGATAAACAACAGTAACCTCAAATTTGAAGTGTCAAATGTTGTAATGGAATGATTAGGGCGCTAAAGAATGTTTCTTTCTCACTTCTGAAAAATGATGAAATTTTGCCGCCTCTCTCCCATTATTTTCTTTCGCCCTGGAGTACACGATGATTTTTGACTGAATCAATTTTTTTAATTTTCAAAATTACATTTTGAAAATTTGAAAAAAAAAACTATATTTTGAAGAATTCTAGAAAAGGGATTTTAAAATTTGGAAAAGGTTCTGATTTGATTGTTTTAAAAACTAAAAACAAAGTACTATCCTACTATAAATAAATAAAAAACTAAAACTTAAACATAATTTAAATTTCAAGATGTAATATAAATATTATATAATATATTTTGTAGTTATATTATACATAGTCCTATAACACATTATAAATATATATATCTTGTAGATATATTGTATAGAATATAGAATGTAGAATAAATAGTTTATAATATATAATATATAAATTATATAATAAATTATAGCATATTTTATAAGTACATCATATAGAATATTATAATTGTTTAAATAATTTATAATATATTTATTAAAAATAATATTTTTATTGTATTTTATAAATAAACTACGTAAAATATTATATCATTTTATAAATATAGTATGTGGTATTTATGATGTATTGTACATTTTATAAAATATTTATAATATACTATATAAGACATTTATGATACTCTATATAAAATATTCATAATTTATTATTTATTATATATCTTATGAATGTACAAATATATTATAGTTCATTATATAATTTATTGTTTATTTATAATTTAAATATGCTGTAATTTATTTTATTACAATTTTAATATTCACAAAAACAAAATATATAATGATGGTTTCTTACGTTGAATATTTACTATTTATAATAACTAAAAATGTTTGAGATAAGAAAATAGGTGTCTTTGTAAAATTACTTGTGGCCTTTTCAGATTCTTTTATTTCTAACAAATCTACCTTCTTTCCATCATTTTCATTCTATTTTAAATTATTTTTTCTATTTCTCTATTAAAAGTGACAATACATCATCACCTAAGGAGAATGAGTGTGTATATTTACATGATAAGATTTTTTTTGTAATTATTAAGATGCTAATCATGTCCAGATTTTAATGATTAAATAAAAAGAAACTATGTACCTGAAACAAACCAGACTATTTGATTTATCATATTTACACTATCATACAAAATTATTTTATTAGAAAAGTAAAATTTTATATAATTTATAAAGTTTTATAGATTTAAGAAACTGAGTTATTTATATATATATAATGGTTTAAAATTATCTATTTGTCTATTTTAATTATAAAACATGTTAACTTAAAAAAAGACAAATTTATATGAATTTATTTTGGTAAATTTATCTATGAGCACTTGTATGTAAGATAAATAAGAAAAAATAAATAAAATAATATTTTGATAATTTTTTTTTATGGAATGGAAATATTTTTCATCTTTATCTTAGTGTGATTTTCAAATCTCTTCATCTAGTTATTTTACTTGATTATTTCTTATCGGATTAAGGTTAGAGTGAGCGGTTCCTGCAAAAGACTATTTAATACATATGACGTTAATTTATTTAAAGAGAAAACTGTATTATTAATTAGGTGAGTTTTGATTAGCACAACCCTCTCAGTGTTAATATTGGTTTAATAGTGAAATTTGACTAACATCCTTTAATTAGTGTTTTATTTGTTTGTCATTTTAAGTTTTTAACATGTGTTTGACATGTTCTTTGAAATTATATAATTTTGTTAATCTTTATATAGTTTGTCAATATGATTCAATTAAATCTGTAGGGATATCGTATGCGAAAGCGTGATAATTTCAACCAAAAATTATGAGAAATTAAAGTAACAAAGAAAAATGAGAATGATACCATAAATTTTTAGGTGGAAAACCCCTTTAAATAGAGGTAAAAAACCACCGACGAGAGAGCCAAAACTTCCACTATAATGGTATTGGGAGTACAATAAATTCCTCTCAAGCTAATAGATAAATAGCTCCAAAACAAATTCTCTCTATATGGGTTAAACACTTACACTCAAAAGCATAAATAGAGAGTATAGAAAAAGAGAGAGGAAGCACATGTGTGTTGTTGTTTGTTGTGTGTTACATTGCTTGAAGGAAGCCACTATATATAGTGGTTTTAAGAGACAACAATAATAAATACAATTAATGGTAATTAACCTCCCTTTGATGACAATTGATTGTGGCAATTAACCTCCCATTGATTGCAATTGATTGTGCCAAGTAACCTCCCAATTAATATAAGAAAACGGTTAAAGGTGAGTCATAAACCCACAAATCTCCACCTTGACTTGACTTTGACTATAACACTCTCTCGCCATGAAGCCTTGATTAAGTATGGATAATACCAGCTATGTTCAGGCAATGATCGAACTTAGCCGATGGAAGTGGCTTGGTCAACATGTCTGCAGGATTTTCGGCCGTATGAATTTCTTCAACAATTATATCTCCTGTATCAACAATGTCTTGGATAAAATGGTGTTTAATTTCAATGTGCTTGGTCCTTGAGTGATACTTACTGTTCTTGGTTAAGTGAACAACACTCTGATTATCACAAAATATAACAAGAACATCTTGTTGAAGACCAAGTTTACTTACCAAGCCTCGAAGCCATATAACGTCTTTCATACCTTCTGTAGCAACAATATATTCTGCTTCAGTGGTGGACAAAACCGCAATGGCTTGAAGTGAAGAATACCAGCTGATAGCAGACCCACATAGGGTAAAAATGTAGGCTGAAAGTGACCTTCTCCGATCTAAATCACCA